>ERZ1066125.203-NODE-203-length-29829-cov-26.537382_pt1 | contig 29829 bp, 24 predicted proteins | sample MGYA00382772_ERZ1066125 | MGnify/ENA primary metagenome ERZ1066125 (study PRJEB33369, sample SAMEA5778355) | biofilm metagenome | biome: Industrial cooling water; feature: Water cooling tower basin; material: Biofilm | place: United Arab Emirates | collected... | reverse complement strand
CCACCCGGCGCTCCCAACGACACCCAACGCTGCGGTAGCAGCAAAACGCCTAAAAGCAAAACAAGAATCAAAGCGTTGATTCGTTTTGCGCTCTTCAAATGTTGAGAGATAAGCGCCCAGGAAAATTTCCTAAACCGAGAGCGTGAAGTACCCATGATGATCTCCTCGTTGGGGAAGCGTGTAATAGATTTGAGCTGGTGATTGTTTTAGGACAGCCCTTCAAGAGTGAGTACGGACAGACGTGCTTTTACGGCAGGGAGCCTGAGAACCCTGGCACTGGGCATTCGATCTGCGGTTGGCTTTTCAAAGCAACAATGCTCGCCACTCAGGCTTAGCCTATGAGACATCGAGCAGAATCATTCTGCCTGATGATGATTTCAGAAGTTGTGATTTCGTCCCACTAAGTAGATCGTAATTTGTGGCTGATTTCCCTCATTCGAGCGAAAAAAAATCGCCTTTGAAACAAAGGCGATAAAAACATTGACAGAGTTTATTTTGCCGCGATGCCTTGAATTTCAAAGCGCGCTCCGCGCAGCAATGGGCCTGATCCGATGAACGCGCGGGCGGGAAAGTCTTTTTTGAAATAGGTTCGATATGTCGCGTTGAATTTGTCGTACAGCGTCAGGTCAGGACAATAGACCGTTGCCGACACCAGATTGTCCATGGTCATTCCCGCCTGAGCCAGCACGTTTTGAAAACCATCCAGCATGAATTTGATTTCCTGCTCTACGTCTGCGGGAATCTGCCCTGTGCCCGGATCGGTTCCCAAACGTCCGGCCAGATACAGCGTGTTGCCGATCATCACTCCGTCGGTAAAAGGAAGCGAAGGATTTTTACCGGGCAGGTTGATATTGCGCCGCGATGATTTCTGGCCGTAGCTGACCGCAGAATTGATGGCAAACGCTGCCAACAAGCCCAGCACCAAACCAGCGATTAAACCGACAGACAATGAGCGATTGTTTTTCATAAGTGTTCCTCCGATTAGTTGTTGAGAAAAATCTTCAGTGAGTGTTCTGCCACAGTGACTTTTGCGCGCGTGCCAAAAGGAAAGTCATACCGAGTTTTTGCGCCGTCAATGTACATCTCTCCGGCGGTCATTTTGGAAGCGACGAGGATGTTTTCATCCGCTTCGATGAAGCCTCGGGTCAAGGCGTAGCTGCGTTTCGGTTCGCGGTACAGTTCACGAACCAGATATTGAATGCGTTTGGAACCGAGCGGCATTTTGCGTCCACCCGCCGATCCGATGCCAGCGGTCGAACCTGCCGCCGTCGAAATCCAGATGCCGGAACTGCGATGTTCTTCTTCGCGGCGAGCGATTTTCAGCAAATACCGTGTCGTCGAAGCGGGGCATTCGTGAGCGATCAGCACGTCGTTCAACGCCAGTTCCGGCAATGTCTTTTCGTCCAGCATCACTTGCAGCCGCGCCAGTTCCTTTGGTTTCCACTTGCCGGACAGAATCGCGTCCAGTCGTTCGGCGAAGTTCTCGCGGTTGACGGAACAGAAATGACCTACGCTGTCGCCGGGCGCGGAATTGACTCCGAGCATAACGCCGCCGCGAATGTAATGCGACGCGCCGAGCGCCGTGCCGTCGCCGCCGATGGTGATGACCAGATCGCTGATGGCCAGTTGGCCTTTGACGCGGGCATCCGCGTTGACCAGCGAAGTTTCGGCAAAGACGATTTTTCGTTTGCCCAGCGATAGTCGAACAGTTTCGATGGTTCGCTGCTGTTCGGCGTCGGCGTGCAGAATCCGTTTCGCCGTCGCGTCACCGCTGCGGGCAAGCTCCGCCGCGCGTCCGCCCTGTGCCAGCGCAGTTTGTTTGATGACGATGGCGCAGCGATTGAATTCGATCATCGGTAGACGACGAAAAAGTTGTTGTCGAGAAAATCGTAGCTTTCGATTTGCTTGTATCCGGCGGCTTTCATCCATCCGTCCAGGTCTTCCAGTTTGTAAACCATGCTTTCGTGACCGGCAGGCCAGGTCTTGCTGAAATCAATGATGGCGATGCGCCCATTTTTCCGCAGGTATTTTTTCAGTGTTTTCACATAGGTCGGTTGGTTGGCAATGTGGTGCATGGTGTCAATGATGACTATCAGATCAACCTTTTCCGGTAGTTTGGGATCGTCTTCAGCGGCCATAATGGTTTTGACGTTGGTCAGTTTTTCTTCGGCAGAAGTTTTGGCGACGTGGTCGAGCAGCTTTTGGTCAATGTCTATGGCGTAAATGCTGCCCTTGGCTGCCTTTTTCGCCAACGGGCGAGTGAACAGGCCGGAGCCTGAGCCAATGTCGGCGATTTTGTAGTTGGGTTTGACCTTCAAGGTTTCGATGACTTTGTCCAATTGCAAACCCGCAACGCGGTGTTCGCCTTCCAGCAGTTTGATGTACTCTTCGGCGCTGCGCTGTTGAGCGAACGCCGTGGTCGCGGCCAGCGCGATCAAGGCCAGTAAAATCGCCAATCGTTTCATGATGTTTTGCTCCTTCAAAAATGTCCGACAAGCTGCCAGCTTGTCGCGTTCTTTTATTGCGCGCTTTCCGAAGTCCACGACGAGTTGACAGTTTGACGGACAATCCACAGCGCGCAATTTTCATCGTTTCAGAATAATGCAGCAGCTGGCGCTATTTTCGCTCGTCGCCGTTCATCCAACCCAGCGCGCGAGCGATAAAGAAAATAACGATGCCAGCCGCGATGGTTCCCAAAGCTGCGAGCGTGGGAATCGGGCGTTCCCGCACTCCCTGGGTGATGGCGAAAACTTCCAGCAGCAGAAAGATCGCCGGAGTCACCGGATAGCCCGGTGTGCGGAAGATGGTCGGCGAATCCGAAGGCATGTCGCGTCGAACGATCCAGACGCCGGTTACAGTCAGCGCAGCCATCAACGACAGCGCCGAACCGGCGTAAATCAAAAGGTTTTCGAATTCGCCGGTCAGCACCAGCAGAATGGCGACTGCGGCTTGAGTGATGATCGAAAACATCGGCGCTCCGCCTTGTTTGGCGACGCGGCCAAAAATCGCCGGAGCCATTCTGTCGCGCGCCATTGCGTAATAAACGCGCGGCCCGGCGGCGGTCATGGAACTGACCGAACCGAGAATCGTCAAAGTGATAATGACGCTGACGACTGTTGCGCCAAACGATCCGAATAACTTTTCCGCCGCAAGTTTGCCAATGGCGATGTTGGGTTGCCACTCTCCAGCGGGGACGGCGTACAGAAACAACAGGTTGAGGATCAAATACAGCACGGCGACGGTCAGCGTTCCGCCAATCAAGGCACGCGGCAAAGTGTGGCGTGGGTTTTTGACTTCGCCTGCCAGATACGCCGCCGCGTTCCATCCGCTGTAGGCAAAGCTGACTTGAATCAACGCCACCCACCACAATCCGGTTGATTCGGAACCGGCGGTGACGCCCGACCAGTTGCCTTTGCCGGATGCAACGCCGAAGACGAACAGCAACACTATGGAAGCAATGACCAGGGCGGCAATGGTGGTTTGCAATCTGCCGCTCGGACGAACTCCTGACGAATGAAAGGCCGCCAGCGCCGCAATCAAACAGGCCGCGGTGACTGAACCCTGCGTGACGGTGATGCTGCCGATGGTGAACACCGCTGTCGAAGGATTCCAGGCCGGAAACAGCGTCGCCGCATAAGCCGCCGCGCCAAGCGAGGATGCCGCTATGGCTGCGGAAAACCCGACCAGAAAGGAAATCCATCCGCTGACGAATCCCCACAATCGGCCATAAATCTGCGTCAGGTAACGATATTCGCCGCCTGCTTCGGGCATGCGCGTGGCGAGTTCGGCAAAGCACAAGGCGCCGGACAGCGCCAATACTCCGCCGAGCGTCCAGACGCCTAGCGTTGCCAGTCCATTTCCCGTTGCAGTTCGGACAAATGCCGGAACCGTGAAAATTCCCGTGCCGATCATATTCGTGACGACGAACGCCGCCGCCGCCCAAACTCCCAACGCGCGGCGTAAGGAATTTGTGGCATTCCCGGATTCGGCATCGGGCGTTACCTGACGATAAGACATTCTGTGTTTGCTCCTTCGATGTGCGACAAGCTGCCAGCTTGTCCGTGTTTCGTTGAAACTTTTTTTGTTCGGAAACCGCGACAAGCTGGCAGCTCGTCGTACTGCAACTGGTAAGTGATCTGCGGAATCGGCACTATACAACGAGTGATTGGCCTGCGCTACTTGTTGGCAATGTCATGTCCAAATCAAACGACTTGTGTTGTAATTCGCGGCATTTGGCGGTTGCGAATCTTGAAGGAGGTCTTCATTTCTTGGAAAACAGCGCGGCAATTGAATGGAAAAACGGTTGGCTGAAACGAACTGTATTTGTTGCATTGACTACTTTGGCCTTCGTGGCGTTTGGCGATTGGAACAGCATCGCCCAGCGCCAGACGACGCTTGCCCCGAACAGTCGGGCTCAGCTTCAGATTCGTTTGGGCGAGCGGCTGTTTCGCGAAGACCGTTTCACCACTGCCAAAGGCGATTTGCTGACCAGTTGCGCGATCTGTCATCTGACCGATCAAGACCCGCAAGGGCGTCGAGTCTTTACGGACTTTTTCAATCGCAGTTGGGTTCCGTATCGCAATGAAGACCCGCGCCGAACGGAGATTCGCAATTCGCCGACCTTGCTGGATGTGGCCTTGATGCCGTTGTTGCATCTGGACGGCGAATTCAAATCGCTGGAAGAACTGGTGGCCGGAACTTTCAGCGGGCGTCCGATGGGTTGGTTGCCGGGCGAAGAGGAACAGGCCTTCGATCAAATTCAATCCGTCTTGCTGGCAGACAAGGCAACGGAAAGTTCGGTGTCGTACCGCGAACAATTCAAAGCGGCATTCGATGTCGAACTGGAAAAACTCAGCCGCGATCAAATTATCGGTCTGGTTTCCAAAGCCGTTGCCGGCTTTATGCGAACAATGCGTAGCAAGCAGGATTCGCCTTACGACCGATTTGTGAAGTTGAACGGTTTGGATGCGGCTCCGGCGGCTGGCGAAAGCGCAAAAGCTTTTGCTGCGCGAACGCTGGCCAGGCTGGATGATTTGGAAACGAAGAACTCACTGAAATTCGGCAACGGATTCAACCGCGCGGCGCTGGATGGTTTCAGGATTTTTCTGCGAACGGAAGGAACTGCTTCCGTTGGCAATTGCGTCGCTTGTCACACTCCGCCGCTGTTCACCGATAATTCCTTTCACAATCTGGGCGTCAGTCAGGCGGAGTTTGACCGGTTGAACGGGGAGGGGAAGTTCGCGCAACTGGATATTCCTGATGTCGCAACTGCCAAACGGCCAGCAGTGAAATTCCGCGAAACAGTCGAAAAAGGGCGAATGGGATTTGCCGACCTTGGGCATTGGAATTTTTTGGATTTGAAAACTTCTACGCTGCGTCGCGCTGGCGAAAGCGACGATCAGTTGTTGCGACGAATGATCGGCGCGTTCAAAACTCCTACCTTGCGGCATCTGGCTTACAGCGAACCGTATTTTCATTCAGGCGATTATCTTTCGCTCGAAGATGCGTTGCGGGAAATCGTTCGGCTGAGCGAGATGGCTCGCGCTGGAAAGGTGCGCGAAGCGGACGAGGAATTGCCGAAGATCAGGTTGAAGGAAACTGACATTGCTCCGCTGATGGCATTTCTGGCGACGTTGAATGAATGATTCTTTCGCACTCCATCTCGCGTGCTGCACGCGAGATGGAGTGCGAAACAAGTTATTCGCCAATCAACTTGTGATAGCGTCCCATCCAATACGGCAGCAGAAAATATGCGCCGTCATCTTCGGTACGCCCACCATTACCACCGTCAATTCGATACGGATTGCCGTTCCATTTCGTCATCGGCAATTCGTCGTATGGCAACACGATCAACGCCTGTTTGCGATTGAACCGATCTGCCAGCAAATCCATTGGCACGTCCAGCCGGTGCGAATTCGTCACTGTCCATTCGATCAAATCCATAGGAATTTCTCTGAGCGTGCGGATGGAATCTTCTCGATCAAATTCCTTTGCTCCGCTGCAAGCTGCGTAAATGAAATTCCACAGCGGATTGCGTTCCGGACGTTCGACTTGCCAGGAACGTTCCAGGCTTTGCAGATACACTTCGCGCAGCTTGGCGTCTTTTTCGTAAATCAGCAGCGGGTAATACGACAGAAAGGCCAGTTCATCGTCCGAATGGTTGATGCGACCGGGGTAGTTGATCTTCTGGTTTCGCATCAACAAGTGATAACGATGTTTGGTAATCAATTCCTGGTACGCCTGTTCATAGCGCGCATTGCCCGTGATGTGAAACGCCGTTCGCAGATGCGCCAGCATGTGCAGTGCGCGCAAACCGGTTTCGTCCGGGTCTTCCCAAATGTCTTCGGGCGCCCACCAACCCCAACGCGTGCGTTTACCGTCCGTGTCAATCAGTTGAAAGTTGTTGTTCAGAATGTGGTCGGTCATTCGCGTGATGACGCTGCGAATCTTTTCTTTTTCGGTTTCGTCGGCGACCAGGTCGTAATACACCGCATAGCCGAAATAATGCCCGACGATTTCATCGGAACTGGTGTCACCTTTCCAGCGCCACAGACCGTCGGCGGTCGTATGCCATTCGCCGTCTTTGGGTTGAATGTCTTCGCCGATTTTGATGATCGAACGCGCGTGAAAGCCGGAAATGCCTGTGATGGATTCCAGTCGAAGCATCGCTTCAAAACCGACTTTGGCATTGGCGCGTGCGTCGGCTTCTTTGGTGACGGCGTAACGAAAGGCTTCGGCGGCGATGTACATCTGCGTCCACAAACCATCGTTGTCGGACGAAACCATCTTGTTGGTGGAAAGGTCGCCAGGCGTTTGCAGAATCGAATCCGAAGTCATTCCCCAACGAACGTGCCTTTTTTGCACACGTTCGACAAAGGCTTTGGATTTGTCGGGCAGCGTCATTTGTTTGTATTCGATGCGGCTGAATCCTTTTGGCGTTTCAACCCAGATCACGCTGGCTTTGGTTGGTGGTTCAAGGCCAATGCCGGTGACATGATCGTCCGGCAGCCAACGTTTGCCCGCCCAATACGCGCGAACATTATTGGTCATGGTGTTGAAAATAATCAGCCCGTGTTTGGTTCCGATCAACACGACCGCTGGTTGGCTATCAACCAGAACGGTGATTTCATTCCAGGGCAATTGAACTCCGGCAGGGAACGGACGCATCGAACCGTTCGGCAACTTTTGCAGGATGCCGGTGTCAGTTCCTTGAAGGCTGGTTAAGGTTGTCGTTTTGGCGCGTTGAATCTTTACCTGTCCTTTGGTCAGGCGGTTGAACTCTTCAATTGAATGAAAAGTGCGAGTTGGTTGACTGTAAGTTGTTAGATCTTGTGATTGCGCGTTTGATGACAGGCAGACAAAAACGCACAGGCAGAGCAATGCCGCTGCCTGTGCGGAAAACGAGCTAAGAAATTTTCGCATTCAGGTTCTCCAAAATAAGGATTGGGTGATTTGATGAAAGTGCTGACGCATCTTACTCGAATTCAGCCAAAGCCTGAATGCCGGAAAATCATCTTTACAGAATTGGCGTGAATTTCTGCAACTGAATGACTGCGAGACCTGGGTTGCCACTGCCAAAAGGAGTCAGCGGCGAACGTTTTTGCACCAGCGTCGCTTCGATGAAGTATGCGTTTTCCAGAAAGTTGATGCGGTTGCCGACGAAGGTCGAAACCGATTGCGTTTGGTAATTTGACCTGGCTGGAAAATCGTTGCTGTCCAGCGTCAGCACCAGTGAGGTCGCTCCGGTGGTAATGTTGATTTCGAACAAGCGCAAGATGACTTGGGCGTTGTTGCCATCGTCGCGGAATCGGGACCTCATCCCCAGAAAAGCGCCATTTTCAAACAGTCCGTCAGTGGCGACGACGTTATATCGAACCACGCCAGAGACGGTTTCCTGCGGAATTTGAAAGGCGAACGCCGATGAGTCTGCTGAAATGATGCCTCGTTCCGGCGGTAAAATTTCCGGGAACGAGATGGTTGATCCCTGCATGACCAGTTTTCCGACGCTGGCTTCGTCAATGGTTCCGGCGGAACCGACGGTAGTCCAGGCTTTGAACCAGGAATCCACGTCGGCGCGTACAGTGGCGCTGGCCGCAAGAGTTGTGGTTATAAAAAGCGCGAAGCTCAGAAACAGGCTGACGGTTTTTGAAAGAGAGATTGGCGATTTCATGTATACCTCCAAAAGTGAAGTTGGCTGATGAAGACCCAACGGGATGGCAGTCATCGTTCGGGAAGAACTCTACGGGGCTGAGTTCCGAGAAAGCTTGTTCAGTCAGATAAGCGAGATTTGCAGGGAAAAACTGGAAAAGAAATTTGGAGCGCAGGCGAGACGCCCGCGCTTCCGGTGGGTTATGTGTGAAGCCCGCCGTTCGGGCTGATCGTCTGGCCGATGACGAAACTGGATTCGTCCGAAGCCAGAAACAGCGCGACGGCGGCGATTTCTTCAGGCTGGCCAATTCTGCCGAGCGGCGTATTGGCGACCATCATCGGGCGAATTTCGTCGGGCAGGTTTTCCAGAATCGGCGTTTCCACCCAGCCCGGCGCAATGCAGTTCACGCGAATTCCATATTGGGCGTATTCCTGCGCGACGCCTTTGGTGAAGGCCAGAATGCCGCCTTTGGCTGCGGTGTAGGAAGAACCGCCGGGCAATCCGCGCAGCGCGGCAACTGATGACATATTGATGACGGCTCCTCCGCGCCCTTGCGCCAGCATGCGTTTGACGGCTTCGCGCGTGCCGTAAAACGTTCCGCTCAGATGCACGTGAACTACTCCGTGCCATTGTTCGTCGGTCATCAAATGCACGGGCGTCAATTGACCGGCGTTGCCTGCGTTGTTGACCATCACATCCACCGGCCAGCCGCGATCATCAATCGCCTTGAACAGATTGGCGACGGCTTCGGAACTGCTGACATCGGTCGGGACGGCAAAGGCCTCGACACCTTTTGCTTGAACTCCGCGTAAAGTTTCTTCGCCTTTGGCTTCATTCAATTCAGCAATGACTATGCGAGCGCCTTCTTCAGCAAACCGTAGTGCGATGGCACGGCCAAGTCCCGAACCTGCGCCAGTGATGACGGCGACTTTGTCTTTGAGTATCACGATGCAAATTCTCCTCGATGAAGTAGTGAAAGATTGTTGATTGGATACTACCACACGGGATTTGCGTGTGGAGTTGCGCGAGTTCTGTCAAATTCAATTCAAGTGCTTGCAAATGAATAAACCCGTGCGTAAGATGCCGCTCGCCTGAACGTCAGTATCCCTCACAAGGTCTCAAACATAATGAGACCAGAGTTATCGAGAAGTTCCCCGTACTTCCATATTGCTGACGAACGCGGTGAACATTTATCGCCTGATTTAACGTGGGAATCAGGCGGTTTTGCCCGAACATTCCTTCTCCGCAGCGCTCAGGCGAACCCAAAAGTTCAAGAAATTATTTATCACCCGGCAATGAACTCCGTCATTGAGAAAGGCGCGAGTCTGACCGGGCGAAAACCTGCCCCTTCGTATTCGAGGTGGGGATAACATGCGGACTTCAAACGAGCATGGGAAAACGTTGACTGGCTGGTTGCTGGTCTTGACGGCGGTGGTCTGTCTGAGTCTGGCAGCCATAGCCGTTTTCCTGCATCGTTCCAAGCCTGAGCCGAAAGCACAGCTTCAGCCGAATGTAGTTTCAGGATCGCAGCCGCTTCAATCCACTTCTTCTGTTGCATCGCCCGTTTCACCAGAAAAGCAAATAAAAAAACAGTTCGAGCGAGATGAAGCGCGTTTGGCGTTTGAGCGCGAAATGGAGCGCGAGCTTGAACGGGAAAGCGAAATGAAGCGCGAGCGTTACGACAAACCCGACGAGGCCACACGTTATCTGACTGCGCGCCGGTTGCCTGAAGGCCAAACAGAGCTTCAGATTGAACCTTACCTCGAAGCGATGGAAAAAGCGCGTGACCTGCCGCAATTTTCCACGTTGCAAAATCGGTTATTGCCTTCGCGTCGGGCGATGGCGAAAAACAATCTGAACGGTTCCTCTGAAGAGCAGATGGCGCTGGCCGCCTGGACGCCGCTTGGCCCAGGAAACATTGGCGGTCGAACCAGGGCCTTGCTGGTCAATCCTCGCAACCCTGAAATCATGTATGCCGCAGGCGTGGCGGGCGGTGTCTGGAAAACGACGGATGGCGGAAGATTCTGGCAACCGCTGACGGATTTATTGCCGACGCTGGCGGTTTGCGCACTGGCTTTTGATCCAAACAACCCGGATGTGATTTACGCCGGAACCGGCGAAGGATATTTCAATGCCGATGCGACACGCGGAGCGGGAATTTTTCGCAGCTTTGACGGCGGCAATACGTGGCGGCAACTGGAAGGAACGCGCACGGCGAATTTTCATTACGTCAACGACATTGTCATTAGTCGAATCAACCCAAACCGAATTTATGCGGCGACGCGATATGGCGTGATGAGGTCGTTGGACGGCGGAGACACCTGGACTGCCGTTGTCAATGAATCCTTCAATGGCGGATGTTCCGATCTGGCGATTCGAACCGATCAACCGACGGATGTCGTGTTTGCGGCTTGCGGCATTCCGACGAACATACGAACGCCAGGAAATGTGCAGGCGTTGATTTATCGAAACGACAACGCCAACGCCCTGGGGCTGTGGCAAGTGGTGCATACGGAAGAAGGCATGTCGCGCACCAGTCTGGCCATCGCTCCGTCGAATCAAAACGTGATTTACGCCGCGTCTTCGGAAAACGGAGCCGCCGGAATGCCGCATTCACTGCACGCGGTTTTTCGTTCGACAAATGGCGGCGAAGCCAATTCCTGGACAAAGGTCAATAACAGCCAGGCAGCCAGATTGAATTCAGCGTTGTTCACCAATCCAATCTGGGCGTTTCAGAGCGATTGTCGCGCTGGAGGCGTCAATCAGTTTTTCGCGCAAGGTTGGTTCGACAACGTCATTGCGGTTGATCCGTTGAACGAAAACATCGTCTGGGTGGGCGGCATTGATCTCTTTCGTTCAGACGACGGAGGAGCCAATTGGGGAATGGCTTCGTTCTGGCACGAACAAAAGACCAGCGCGCGGTATGTGCATGCCGACCAGCACGTCATAGTTTTTCACCCTCAGTTCAATGGTAGTTCGAATCGAACCATGTTCGTCGGCAACGACGGCGGAATTTTCCGCACTGAAAACGCGCGCGCGCAAACCGTCAACGGCAATCGCGCTCCCTGTTCTTCGGCGAGCAGCAAGGTCACCTGGACTTCGCTCAACAACGGATATGAAGTGACGCAGTTTTATCATGGAGCCGCTTTCCCGGATGGTGCGCGGTATCTGGGCGGCGCACAGGATAACGGCGTGATTTTGGGTTCCGATTTGTACGGCACTAACGGTTGGCGCGAATTGTTGTCGGGCGACGGCGGATATGTCGCCGTTGATCCTTACAACACGAATATCATTTACGCTTCAACCAATGGATTGTCGTTGATGAAATCCACCGACGGTGGCGCGAACTTCCGTTCTGCGACCAGCAATATCAACAACGTCGGTTTTGGATTCATCGTGCCGTTCGTGATGGATCCGAGCGATTCAAATCGGTTGTGGTTGGGCGGGCAAACCTTGTGGCGAACGAAAAACGGCGCGGATAGCTGGACGCCAGCCAGCCATTCGTTGACAGGGACTCCGGTGACAGCGATTACCGTCGCCAACGACGACGGAAACTTTGTGCTGGCCGGAACCGATCAAGGCTACATTCATCGCACGACCATCGGGTTGAATTCGACTGCTGATACGGTGTGGCCGAATACACGCCCGCGTTCCGGCACGGTTTCATCGCTGGCGTTCGATCCCACCAATCGCGACATCGCTTATGCGACTTATTCGACATTTACCAACAAACACGTCTGGAAAAGCGTCAACGGCGGCGCGAGCTGGATTTCAATAGACGGCGCTTTGCCGGATATTCCGGTCAACTGCATTGTCGTTGATCCGACCAACACACAGCGGCTGTACATCGGCACGGATATTGGCGTGTTCGCTTCGCCCGATGGCGGTACGACCTGGGCGGTGGAAAACACTGGTTTTGCAAATGCGCCGGTCGAATGGTTGTCGCTTGGGCAGTTCGGCGGTTCGGCGCATCTGTTTGCGTTTACGCGCGGACGCGGCGCCTGGAGAGTTCCGCTCGGCCAGGTTTGCGCGTTTTACATGACGCCGCAGAACGACACCTTTGACGTGGTTGGCGGACAAGGCGAAGTCAACGTGACCACTACGGAGCAGGATTGTTCATGGGCGGTGGAAAACAGAACAGGGTGGATCACAATCAACAGCGCCACCACCATGCAGGGGACAGGAAAAGTCAAATTCACTGTGGCCGCCAGCAACGAGGCCGCGCCGCGTCAGGCCACAATCGCCATTGCCGGCAAATCATTTACAGTCAATCAGACCGGTGTCGCTGTCAGCGTCTCTGCTGCCAGTCTGAATCCCGGCGCGCTGGCGCCTGAATCCATCGTGACAGCATTTGGCGCAGGGCTGGCCGAAATCACGCAAGTGGCGAGCGGCCCGCAATTGCCGACGAACCTGGCTGGAACGATGTTGAAAGTCCGGGACGCGAACGGCGTAGAGCGTCCTTCGCCGTTGTTTTTCATTTCGCCGAACCAGATCAATTACCTGCTTCCATCAGGGACGGCTGCGGGAACTGCTGCCGTGACCATCTACAAGGGCAATGAAAAACTGTTCAATTCTCAGATTGACGTCGCTCAGGTCGCTCCCGGATTTTTCACCATCAACAGCAGCGGTTCAGGGTATCCGGTCGGGCAGGTGTTGAGATACAAACCTTTGGAGCCAAACCAGTCGCCGCAACAGGAATTGTTGGTGTCGCACAATGGGCAGGCGCGCCCGATTGATCTTGGGCCGGATTTGGGCAGCAATTCCGATCAGGTGTTTCTGGTGTTGTATGGAACAGGATTCCGTTTTCGCAGTTCGCTGGAAAACGTCGTTGCCAGGATTGGCGGAGAAATTGCGCCAGTCCATTTTGCAGGCGCGCAAGGCGATTTTGTCGGACTGGATCAGATCAACATTCAGATTCCACGTTCCCTGATCGGACGGGGCGAAGTCAATCTGGTGCTGACTGTTGACGGCAAACAAGCCAACATCGTCAGAATAAACATCAAATAACCCCGCTGCCAGTTGCGGAAAATGACTCGGCCATTTTCCGCTATCGCTGAGAATAATTCCTCAAACAAATTTTTCCCGCCACACAGCCAATTTCAAAAAATGCTGTTTTTCCTGTGATTTTCAGACGTTCCAATGTCTCGCCGACTTCGGAACGATGATTGCGATTGCGCCAGGCGAGGGAAAACATAATTGATTTCCTTGCGCTGTTCTCTTAACCCGATACCCATTGATAACGGTCGGAAACGATCACGGAAACCGTTTACGAAAGAAGGCGACTTTGCCTTATGGAACACACTTGGATCGCAATCATTGCCAGTTTATTGATGGGTATCGGCGCTCTTCTTATTTTTATCTTCGCAGTAAAACAGGACTATTTTCGGAATCTGGAAGACGCCAAGTATCAGGTCTTTTGGTCTGATATTGAAGAACTGGTTGAATCTTCCGTGACGGATTCCACTGTGTCCGTTTCGGAGGATCATCACCATGGCAATGGCGAAGAAGGCTCCCGCTTCGGAACCTGAGCAAACGGAAGGACAAGTCACCCGGAGACGCATGCTGAATTGGTTGAGCAGCGTCGGATTGTTCGGGTCGGCGATTGTCAGCGTTTTTTCCAATCTGGTCTTCATCAAACCTCGCGCGACCTACGGCCAGCCCAATCGTTTCAGCATAGGCAAACCGGAAGATTTCCCTTCGGGGACACGCATCACGCTCAGCGAGCAAAATATTTGCGTTGTCCGCGAAGGCGAAAAGCTTTGCGCGATTTCCACCGTTTGCACGCATCTCGGCTGCATTGTTTCGACTTCGGAAACAGGCTTTGCCTGTCCGTGTCACGGTTCCCGCTACGACCAGGATGGCAACGTCACCGGAGGCCCAGCGCCGAAGGCTTTGCCCTGGTACAAGGTGACGCTGGCTCCAAATGGCGAACTGGAAGTGGACAAAGGCGAAGAAATTCCGCCGGGGACTTATTTCAATGCGTGACCCAGTTTCGGAGACGAAGATGCCCAAGAAAAGCTATTTCAACTCGCTTACCGAACTCCCAGCGAATATCTGGCATTCCATCTTTCGCAACCCATTGCCGAGTTCCGATCTGGGACGGTCACAGACCAGCTTCACGAACTTCTTCCTGCACATCCATCCGGTCAAGGTTAACAAGCACACGATCAAACCCTGGTTCACGATGGGACTGGGACTGATTACGTTTTTCCTGTTTGTGATTCTGATCGTCACTGGCGTGTTGCTGATGTTTTATTACGTGCCTTCGACCGAGCAGGCGTACAACCGCATGCTCGACCTGCGAAGCTCGGTCGCCTTCGGCACGTTCCTGCGCAATATGCATCGTTGGGCGGCGCACGGAATGGTGGCGGCGGTCTTTTTGCATATGTGCCGTGTGTTTTTCACCGGATCGTACAAAAAGCCTCGAGAATTCAATTGGGTGCTCGGCGTCGTGTTGTTTTTGCTGACGTTGTTTTCCAGCTTCACTGGCTATCTGTTGCCGTGGGATCAACTGGCGTTTTGGGCGATTACCGTCGGCGCAGCGATTGCCGGATACGCCCCTGTGTTTGGCAAAGAGATTCAGTTTTTGCTGCTGGGCGATACCACTGTCGGCCAGGAAGCGCTGCTGCGATTTTATGTGCTTCACATTGCGGTGCTGCCGTTGGTGATGACGATGTTGATTGCCGTGCATTTCTGGCGCATTCGCAAAGACGGCGGCTTGTCGCGTCCCGAAGAAGCCGACGCCGCCAGCCAGCCACAAGGCGAATCTCTGGAAACCTGGCCAACGGAACTGGATGTCACTCCGGCGCAACCTGCTGAGGCGGTTCAAACGGTTGCTGCTCCCGCCATCGAAAAGAAACGTTACGGCGTTCAGGGACTGGTTCGCGGCCCCTTCACCAAAGTCGGCAACGTTCCCGACAACTCTGTGTTCAGTTGGCCGAATTTGTTTATGGCGGAATTGTTCGTGTTTGTTTTGACGCTGGCAGGCGTGCTGGTTGTGTCATTGTTGTTCAACGCGCCGCTGGAAGAGCCTGTCAACATTGCGCATCCGCCAAATCCGGCGAAAGCTCCCTGGTACTTTCTCGGTTTGCAGGAGATGGTCAGTTATTCGGCGTTCTGGGGCGGCGTAGGCATTCCCACGCTGGAAGTTTTGATTCTGTTGCTGGTCCCTTATCTGGATCGAAACACCAAAGGCGTCGGGCGCTGGTTCGCCAAAGAGCGGTTGCTGGCCAACACGCTGTTCCTGACCTTCGTCATCGTCAACATAGGGTTAATCATCATCGGCACATTTTTCCGTGGGCCGAACTGGGAGTTCGTGTCTCCCTGGTAAAAGGAACAATGATGAATTCAGAAGGATGAATGATGAATCGTTTTCGTGACGTGGCTTGTTCATCCTTCACCATTCCGCCTTCATCACTTCGATTGAGGATTGAATTATGCGACTGGCGTTGGCCATTGCGAGTTTCGTGATTCTGATTGTTCACGGCCTGGTGTTCTACAACCAGTTTTTCCACAAGTGGGAACGGCATCAAACCGCGTATTTCGATCAAGCGCGGGCGATGGCCAAAACTGATGCTGAACGCGCTGCGTTGGAAGGTCGAAGTCCGCGCATCGAACAAATCATTGTCACGGCGTTTGGCGGCAAAAATCAGGTGGATCGTTGTACGACCTGCCACATCGGCAGCGACGATCCGCGGTTCAAGGATCACGCTCAACCGCTGCGTTCTCACCCGTTTTCCGAAGAACTAGGCGACCGTATGGTCAACGGCAAATGGGAACGTCGCCACAAATTTTCTGATTTCGGCTGCACGGTTTGCCACGATGGGCAAGGACGCGGGTTGGAAACCTTCGACGCGCACGGCGAAGACCATTACTGGCCATCGCCAATGTTGGGATACATCACGCAAAACTGGCGCGGGGATTTCAAGCCGAAGCTGAAGGACAAAGCCTTCATGCAGGCCAACTGCGCGCAATGTCATACCGAAGAAAATTTCAAAGGCGCGTCGCTGGTTGCCAAAGGTCGCCAACTCTTTTTTGAAAAGAATTGTTACGGTTGCCACAAGATCGAAGGAATGTCGGCGGGAACGCTTGGACCAGACCTGAGCGAAGTCGGCAAAAAATTCAAGCTCGATTATCTGTGGGAATCCATTGTCGAACCACGCGCCAACAGCGCCACGTCGTTCATGCCCAAATTCAATTTGAGCGAAGAAGAAACCAAGGCGCTGGTCGTTTTCTTGAAGAGCCGCCGCGGCGTTAATTTTTCGGAAACTTCGCTCGATCGGTATCGAGCCGGTTTGAGCAAGGAAAAAGAAGGCTCGCCGATGCTGACCGAAGTTGCCGAAACGAAGCCGGTCGCAAGTGGATCGTTGATTGCTCTTGGAGAGAAGCTGATTAACGACCGTTCGTGTCTGGCCTGCCACAAACTCGGCAATCGTGATGGCGCAGTCGCGCCTGATCTTTCGTTTGAAGGATTGCTGAAAGACGACAAATGGACGATGGATCATTTCCGCGATCCTCGTTCGCGGATTTCCGATTCGATCATGCCGACGTTCAATTTCCCGGACAACGAATACCAGGCAATGACGGCGTATCTGATGAGTCTGAAAACGCCGCCGCCTTTGATTGATCCATCGGGAATGTATTCCTCGTTATGCGCACGTTGTCACGGTGATTTAGGTGACGGCAAAGGGATGATCGCAGTGTACCTCGATCCATATCCGCGCGACCTGACCAAGGCCGGTTTCATGAGCAGCAAATCAGATGAACGTCTGATGGATTCGATCAGAAACGGCGTGGCCGGAACTTCGATGCCAGCGTGGGGAAGAGTGTTGAATGACGATCAGATTCGCGGCGTGCTTGATCACATTCGCAAGAATTACGCCAAAGAACCGGCGCGACAAATGAAGGCGCGCCAGGTTCCAGACACGAATCCAGTTGCTGCTGATGCGGCCTCCGTCAACCGCGGCGAACAAATCTTCGTGCAACGTTGCACTGGCTGTCACGGCAAAAAAGCCGACGGCAAAGGGCCGAATTCGATTGATATGTTGCCGCGTCCTCGCAATTTGCGAAACGCCGATTTTGTCAATGCTACCAACGACCGCCGAATGTTCGAGTCCATCTTGTACGGCGTTCAGGGAACTGCGATGCCGCCGTGGGTGGATTACGGCTTGACGCAAAAAGACGTCGGCGATCTGGTCAATTACCTGAGAAGTTTCAATAAACCCAGACAGTAACAAGCTTGGAATCCCACCGGTCGGTTGAGTCGGTCATCAGGCGGAGGTGGCGACTTATCAACGGTGGGATTTCAAAACCAACTCCAATGCGGAGGCATTTATGCAGAGCGAAAGCACAATCAGCGCCGGCGAGATTCCTGTTTCGGAAGCGGTGCGTTACAACGAATCTCTTCATCAGGACACCACGGCCAAGCTGTTTCTGGTCAGTTCGATTACGTACTTTTTCATTGTCGGCATCGTCGCGTTGATGATCGCCGCCAAGTTTGTCTGGCCGGAATTGCTCGGCACGGTTCAGTATCTGACTTATGGTCGGCTGCGCCCGCTGCACGTCAACGGCATGCTGTTCGGCTGGTTGCTGGCCGCAGATATGGGCTTGATGTATTACGTCGTGCCGCGTCTGTGTGGCGTGAAGTTGTGGAGTGAAAAGCTGGGCGTTGCCACGGCGGCGCTGTGGAATTTCATCATTCTCGGCGCGGTGGTTTCGACCATCATGGGTTGGAATCAGGGATGGGAATACGCCGAACTGCCGATGTTTCTGGATGTGCTGGTCGTTGTCGCCTGGGTGATGTTTGGCGCAAACATTTTCATGACTGTCGCCAATCGCAAATACACGCAGATGTATGTGACGATCTGGTACTGCCTGGGTACGATTCTCTGGACGGCGTTTGTATACCTGACCGGCAATTTCGCGGCGCTGTTTGCCACCGGAGTCAATCAGGCCAATTTGAACTGGATGTACGTTCACAACGCCGTCGGATTGATTTTCACTCCGGTCGGGCTGGCCATCGCGTATTACTTCATTCCGAAAACCTCCAACAGTCCGCTGCACAGTCACAAACTTTCAATGATCGGATTCTGGTCGCTGGCGTTCGTTTACGTCTGGACGGGCGCGCACCACATGCTGCACGGTCCTATTTCGCAATGGCTGCAAACCATCGCCATAGTCTTTTCGGTGATGTTGCTGGTTCCGGTGTGGGCTGTGGTCTACAACTTCTTCGCCACCATGCGTGGTCAATGGGATCAGATGCGCGACAACGTGCCGTTGAAGTTTTTGATGTCCGGCGTGGTGTTTTACCTGCTGACCTGTTTCCAGGGGCCAATGCACAGTCTGCGTTCGGTCAACGCCATCGTTTCCAAAACTGACTGGATTCCAGGCCACGCTCACATGGCTGTGCTGGGAGCGTTTTCGTTCTTTGCCATCGCCGGATGTTATTACGTCGTGCCGCGTATTTTCCGTCGCCAACTGTATTCGGATTCGCTGGCCAATTGGAGTTTCTGGTTGTTTATGATCGGCGGCGTGGGATTTTTCGTCACGTTGTGGCTGGGCGGATTCTGGCAGGGCTGGCAATGGAACAATCCGGCGATTCCGTTCATTGACACTGTGATCGCGTTGCAACCGGTCTGGATCGTTCGCTTCTTTTCCGGCGTGTTGATGTTCGGCGGAATTGTGGCGTTTGCCTACAACGTTCTGGCTACGATGATCGGCACAGGAAGCGAATCGAACAAGATGACTGCGGCGACTGCCTGAACCATAAGGGAGAAAATTTTATGTTACGCAAAGCTGATTACAGCGCGCCGTTTTTTGTTGCAGCCGCGCTGGCGCTGTTTTTCATCGGCGGATTGTTGACGACGGTGGTTCCGCCTTTGGTGGATAAAAGCTGGGCGCGACCATTCGACAACAGCGACCCGGCCAAAGGCGTGACCGGCAAATTGCAACCTTACACCGAGCAGCAATTGAAAGGACGCGCTGTCTATGTCCGCGAAGGTTGCTGGTATTGCCACACGCAACAAACGCGCACCTTGCTGGCCGACACCAAACGTTCAGGCTGGCGCGGAGTGGACGCGCCGATTTCAACGCCTGATGAGTTTGTTTACGACTCGCCGCATCTGTTCGGAACCAAACGCACCGGGCCGGATTTGTCGCGCGTTGGCGGCAAATACGACGAACAGTGGCATCGCGCGCATTTCCGCAATCCGCGCGACCTGGTTCCAGGTTCGATCATGCCGCCATATCCGTGGATCGCCGACAACGAAGAAGAGTTTCAGGCCGTTGTCGCTTACCTGCAAACGCTCGGTCGCGCCAAAAACTGGCGACCGGATAACGATTACGAACGATAGGAGGCCGAGATGCGAGATTACAGTTATCCGAGTGTTTATTTCGCTTACTTCTACTTTTTCCTGCTGTTGGTTGGCGCGTTGTTTTTCTTCTTCCGCTCCGTCAAGCACGGTTACTGGGGAAAACACGCCGAAGATGCCAAATACCGCATGCTGGAAGACGACGAACCTCATTCGACGGAACGTTCCGAATCTGCGAGGAGAGAATCATGAACGACGACAACAAACCTCAGGAAGAGATCAAGGAATACGCCGAGGGCTGGATTACCGAACGCAAGGGAACCGAAGTTCCAGTGTTTTTGAAGATTGCGTACATCTTCATCATTGGCGGCTGTCTGACCTATTTGATCGTGTTTATGAATGGCGAAGTCAACCACTCCGAACGCGGCGTGCTGGTTCAAGCTTTCAATTCAGTGTCGCAATCTTCATCCGGATTGATGTATGCGGTTGCCGCCATAGGCGTAATCTACTTCATCGTTGTCATCGGTTTTGTATTTCGGAAATTCCACGAGGAGTAGCGAGTTGAAAGCAGCGCTGCGATGACGAAAGTTACTTCACCGCAGAGGCGCAGAGCATAGCAGAGGAAGCGCAGAGATTTATCAATGAACTCTCTTTTCTTCTCTGCGCAACCTTCGCGTTCTCTGCGCCTCTGCGGTGAATAGAGTGTTTGAAAGCTTTTCTACGAAGACCGACCAAACTATGCCGCAAGACAACTTGCAATTTGAACTCGCCGATCAATCGTCCGCAGATTACTGGATGAAAATGGTCAAGTGCCAGGACGCCTGTCCTGTTCACACCAATGCATGCGGTTACGTGACGGCGATTGCCGAAGGGCGCTATCAGGAAGCGTACAAAATCGCCCGTGCGACGAACCCGTTTGCTTCGATTTGTGGCCGGGTTTGCGGCGCACCGTGCGAAGTCAATTGTCGCCGAGGCGATCTGGATTCGCCGGTCACCATTCGCGCGTTGAAACGATTCGTCAACGAACAATTCGGCCCGGAATCCGGCGACTTCACTCAGTACCACGCAGGCGCAAACGAACGAATGTTGTCACCGAACCGGGGCGATTACGAACGTATTGCCGTCATAGGAGCGGGCGTGTCGGGCTTGACCGTTGCGCACGACCTGACACGACTTGGTTACAAGGTCACAGTCTTCGAAGCCAACTCCGATCCGGGCGGAATGTTGATGGTCGGCGTACCGATCTACCGACTGCCGCGCGAGTTGGTCAGAGCCGAGATCAACGCGATTCTTTCGATGGGCGTAGAGTTGAAATGCAATCAGAAGCTCGGACGTGATTTCACCATTAAGAGTCTGCGCGAAGAAGGATACAAAGCCATCTTCCTGGGAGTTGGTTTGCCGAAAGGTCGCAAACTGCCTTTGCCCGGAAGCGACACGCCCGGAGTTTTTGACGGGCTGGAATTTCTGAAAGCCTTCAACGAAGGCAAGCCAATGGAGCTTGGCAAAAAGATCGTCGTCATCGGCGGTGGCAACGTGGCGTTTGACGTGGCGCGTTCGGCGGTTCGCCCCAAAGCCGTGGAAATGGCAGATGCCAAATCCGACATGGAACGAACTGAACGTATCGCTTACGACGTGGCACGTTCAGCGTTGCGATTGAGCGGCGACAAGGAAGTGCATCTGGTGTGTTTGGAAGATCGCCACGAAATGCCCGCCGATGAAATCGAAATCGAAGAAGGCGAAGAAGAAGGCGTGAAACTTCACACCGCGCGAGGTCCGCGCGAAATCTTGAGCGAAGGCGGTCAGGTCACCGGATTGCGTACGGTCAAATGCACGTCGGTGTTTGACGATGCCGGCAAGTTCAATCCGAAGTTTGACGAATCCTTTGTCGAAGACATCGAAGCCGACACGATTATGTTTGCCATCGGCCAGACTTCTGATCTGTCGTTTTTGAATGAAGAAGACGGCGTCGAAACCGAGCGCGGATTGATTAAGGTTGATCCTGAAACCTACCAGACCACATCGCCGGACGTATTTGCCTGCGGAGACATCGCACACGGCCCTCGGCTGTTCATCCACGCCATTGCGTCGGCTCAGATTGCTGCGCGTTCGATGCACGATTATTTGCGCGGCACGCGAACGGATGTCGTCGTTCGCAAACGTTGGCTGGCCGCCGATTACACCATGACGCAGGGCTGGGATCAGTTGCAGCGACACAATCCTCCGGCGCTGGAAGCGGAACAGCGCGCCGCCACTCTGAACATAGTCGAAATCAATTTCCCGGAAGCCGAAGCCAGAGAGCAAGCTTCACGTTGTTTGCGCTGCAACATCAACACCGTGTTCGACACTTCGATATGCATCGCCTGCAATGGGTGTGTGGATGTTTGCCCGGAAAACCTGATTAAGCTGGTTGGTCTGGATCAATTGTGCGGCGATTCGATGCTGATGAAGCTGGCTTCCGAATCGGCAGGAATTACGGCAGAGCAATTGCAGGGTTACAGCAACGAAGAGTTGCGAGAATTAGGCGCGATCATGTTGAAAGACGAAGCGACGTGCATTCGCTGCGCGATGTGCGCATCGCGTTGTCCGACGCAGGCAATCAAGATGAAGCAATTCGATTTTTATCGCGAATGCGTAACGATCAACGCGCCCAATCCAAAGTTACGGCAAAACGGTAAATCCGCAGCCGGGCAGATTTCCACAGTGTAGTGTGCTTCGGCTGAGGAAAACTGCTCTAACGGCGGTGTCAAATTACGCAATGTCAGCAACAGAATTTTCGATTCTTTTCGGTCTTGGTCTGGTCAGCAGCCTGCACTGCGTACAAATGTGCGGTCCTGTGGTTGTTTCGTTCAGCCTATCCTCAAGCCTGCAGAAAGCAAGTCAGCAAGTAGCCGCACATCTGTCGTACAACGTAGGTCGAGTCGTCACCTACAGCCTCCTGGGCGCAGTTGCAGGCCTGACCGGCCAGGTTTTTGATCTGGCCGGGCGATTGGCTGGCGTTGAAAACCTTGTCGCCATTATTGCTGGCGCGCTGATGTTGATTGCCGGATTGTTGATGTTGGAATTGTTGCCTCACCACTGGTTACAACGATTCGATCCGTTGCGGTATACAACACGATTTTTGCGTCCGTTGGGCAGTCGCATCGCATCTCCAACGGTCGGCAGCAAATTTGTCTTGGGGTTACTGTTGGGATTTTTGCCGTGCGGATTGATTTACGCCGCGTTGTTAAAAGCGATGGCTGCGGGCACGGCGCTTGCAGGATCAATGGCGATGATGGCGTTTGGATTGGGGACGGTTGGCGCGTTATTCGCGCTGGGAGTGTTTTCTTCCGCTTTCAGTTTGAAATTGGCGCGATTGAATGCCAGCGGATGGGGAACCCGATTGACCGCCATCAGTGTCGCGCTGCTTGGAGCGATTCTGGTCTGGCGAGGTTTAATGCCCATGCTGAGCGCTACTCAAGCAGCAAGTTGTCACCACTGAAACCCAATACAAGAAAATTACCGTTATGAGCGTCAGCAGCCCTAACTTATCCGCCGAGCGGGAACTGACCAGGCAAAGCCCTTCGGCTATAAAACCTGCTCCCAAACCTGTCAATAAATCCGGCAAACAGTTGCCTGTGTTGCCGTCACAATCCACTTACCATCGTTATCGCCGAGCGATTCAATTTGCCTGTTTTCTGATTTTTGTCGCGTTGCCGTTTTTCAACGTCATGCGATTCGACATTCCACGCCAGCGGTTTTACTTCGCCGGGTACGAACTGTGGATCAGTGAATTCGGCATCCTGTTTTTTTCTTTGCTGTTTTTGCTGTACGTGATTGCGGCGGCTTCGATGTTGTACGGGCGAATTTATTGCGGCTACTTCTGTCCGCAGATGATCTTCAGCGAAGCTTCGCTGGCGGTGGAAGATCGGTTAAAGAAATTCATCAACAAACGCTTCATCAAACTTCCGGCCAAGCGGCGGCAATTGATGAGCGGCGTGTTGTTTTACGCCACGATGCTTGCGGCGTCGGTGTTTCTGGCGTTTGTTTTTATTTCGTATTTTGTCGAACCGAGAGATTTGCTGGGGCGATTGTTCACGCTGGATATTCGCACTGCTGGCGGAATTGCCGGAGCCGCGACGACGCTGATTGCCTTTCTGGACTTTGCTTTTCTGCGACAGCGGTTCTGCACAACCGTTTGTCCGTATGGATATTTGCAGGGAATGCTCGGCGACAAGGAAACCTTGCTGGTGCAATACCGCGACGGTCAGGGACAAGACAAGGTTTGCATCGAATGCAAAAAGTGCGTCCGCGTTTGCCACATGGGAATAGACATACGCAATTCGCCTTATCAGATCGAATGTATTCATTGCGGTGAGTGCATAGACGCTTGCGAAGACGTGCTGAGCCGTTTGGGAAAACCCGGCTTGATTCATTACGCCTGGGGCGAAAAGGGCGAGTTGTTGACCGACAAGAAAACTTCGTTGTTGCGCCGGTTGGGATTGCGCGACGCCAAACGAGTCATCGTTGCGCTGGTGCTGTTGTTTTATGCGTCGGGTTTGTTTGTCGTGCTTTCTATGCGCGACAACGTGCTGGTGAAAATCGCGCCGATTCGCGCGGAGTTGTACCGGTTGGGCGACGATGGTCATGTGTACAATAAATTCCGAATGACTGTCGCCAACCGACAAGGGCAGGATGCTGAGCTGACCCTGACGCTGCAAAATCTGCCTGGCGCGCAGATTCAACTGGAACAGCCGTTGAGACTGGAATCCGGCGATGAACGCCAGCTTGAGTTTGAAATTGCTGCTCCGCCACAAGCCTTGCCTCCGGGCGTCAATCATTTCCAGATTGTCAGTCGCGCTGAGCCAGGCAACGAAACCACCACAGCGAATATGACCTTCATCACTCCCACGGAAAGGAAACCGAAATAATGAAACGAATTGGTCAGTACGTGGCACGACAACAGGGAAAAATTCTGACCTGGTTGCTTGGATTGGTAGTCGTGATTTTCATCGGCATTTTGGTAACGGCCTACATCGTTGCCAAACGCGCCAACCCAATCATATTGGATGAAACCGGCAAACCGGTGAATGCCCAAACGACTGGGACATATTGATGTCCGAACTAAAGAAAACCTGTGATTTGTGCGGCCTGACGGTCGGTCGTCATCCTTTCCTTCGCAGTCTTGATGGCGAAGAAAAATCATTCTGCTGTCTGGGCTGCCTGAACGTTTACGCCATCTTGTTGGAAAGCGGTGTGATCGGCTCAGGGCAGGATGTGCGCGAAACCGAGGTGTTCAAGCGGAGTTTGGCGCTTGGATTGATCGCAACCGGCGGAAAAGATGTGAAGTCAGTTTTGCCGCCAATCCCGAATGACGCCTTAACTCAGGAAGTCCTGTTGCAGGTTTCAGGGATGTGGTGTTCGTCGTGCGCGTGGTTGATCGAACACACTCTGACCAAAGAACGTGGCGTGATTTCCGCCGAAGCCTTTTTTTCATCCGACCTGGTCAAGGTCAAATACTGCCCGCAATACATTCCTCCAGACAAAATTACCGAGCGCATCGGCCAGCTTGGTTATAAAGCCAGCGAATACACAGGGGAAAATGATACTGCCAATGCCGAGCGCCGCGATTTGCTGTTGCGATTGGGCGTCAGCGGGTTTTTGCAGATGAATGTCATGACGCTGAGCATGGCGTTGTACGTCGGTTACTTTGAAAAAATTTCTGACAGCGTCAAACAATACCTGCCGTTTGTGTTGATGCTGTTGACGGCTCCGATAGTGTTTTATTCGGCCATGCCTATTTTGCGGCTGGCGTGGCGTGGGTTGGTCAATGGCGTTGTACGAATGGAAACGCTGCTGAGTCTGGGGATTCTGGCGGCATATTTTTACAGCGCGGCTCAGGCGTTTCTGGGTGGAACGCATTATTACTTCGACACGGCTGGCGCGATTGTTACGCTGGTGTTGGTCGGCAAATTGATTGAGCGGGGAGCCAAAGAACGAACGTCGCGCGCAGTTGCTTTGTTGTACCGAATGATGCCGAAGAAAGTTCGGTTGTCGGCGATTGGCTCCGCCGGCAAAGAAGAAAAATTTGTTTCAGTGGATGCGCTGAATGTCGGCGATGTGTTTGTCGTCAAGGCTGGCGAACGAATTCCTGCTGATGGAATTTTGGTAGACGGCTATTCGCACGCTGACGAATCTCTGCTAACTGGCGAATCCACGCCCGTGGAAAAACAACCCGGCAGCCGCGTCGTTGCCGGAAGCTTGAACACCGGCAATGTGATTCAGGTTCAGGCGGAAAAAGTTGGCGAAGATGCGACTCTGGCGCAGATCATACGATTGGTGGAACAGGCGCTCAGCAGCAAATCTTCGCTGGAGCGCACCGTGGACAAAGTGTCGCGTGTGTTCGTTCCCGGAGTGATAGTCTTTGCCGCGCTGACGTTTTTTGTGTGCTGGTTGGGCGGTTATGTCGCTACGGATGAAGCATTGATGCGAGCGATTACCGTGCTGGTCATTGCCTGTCCTTGTGCGTTGGGAATGGCCACTCCGCTGGCGTTGACGGCTGCGATTGGCTCGGCTTCGCAGCGCGGAATTCTGGTCAGCGACAGCCGCGTTCTGGAAACGGTTCGGAATGTGGATACGGTAGTTTTCGACAAAACGGGAACCATCACCGAAGGCAATTTTACCTTGCTGAAATTTGAGCCGTTTCAATCGAAGGCAGGAGCGCTGAATCCTGTCGAAGCTGTGCAGGGACCTGGATTGTTGTCTAACCTGGCGCTCGGTTTCGGCGATCAAAAGGGCATTGAACTTACCGAGAAAGCTTTGCAGTTGGTCGCTTCGCTCGAAAGATACTCCGAACACCCTTTGGGGCGAGCGGTAATTAAACGCGCCAACGATGACGGCATGGCGCTGCTGGAAGCGCGAGATGTTGAAAATCGAAAAGGACTTGGTTTGATCGGCAACGTCGCCGGGCATTCTGTGTTTGTGGGCAATCGCAGATTAGCGGAAGAACAACGGGTTCCGGGCAGCTTTGCTGATGTGCCGGAATCTTCAGAAAGTCAGGGAAGGACGGTCGCTTATTTTGGGTGGGATGGGCAGGTGCGTGGCGTCATGGAATTTGGTGACCGCATTCGCCAGGAAGCAGCAGATGTCGCCAGGGATTTCAAGCAACGAGGCATCAAAACGCTGATTGTTTCTGGTGATTCTTTCGCGGCTACTTCGCACGTAGCTTTCGTCGTTGGGGCAGACGAATTCATCGCCGAAGCTCTGCCGAACGACAAAACTTCAATCATTACGCGAATGCAGCGGCAGGGAAAAATAGTTGCGATGGTTGGCGACGGAATCAACGACGCCCCGGCATTGGCTCAAGCCGATTTGGGAATTGCTGTCGGATCAGGTGCGGACATTGCCATGCGAGCCGCGGCCATTGTCCTGATGAGCAGCGCCCTCAATAAACTGCCTATGGTTTTCGATTTGGCAAACACCACGTGGCGCATTGTCAGGCAAAATCTCTTTTGGGCGTTTTTCTACAACACACTTGGCGTCAGTCTGGCAGTAACGGGAGTTTTGAATCCCATCATTGCTGCCGGAGCCATGTTGCTTTCCAGCCTTTCTGTGATCGCCAATTCACTGCGGCTCACTTCCAGAAAATAAAATTGCCGCAGCGGAAACAATCCGCTGCGGCAGGAATTCGATCTGATTGACAGACCGTTTTAAGGATTGGTTTGTGGACAGGAACCGCAGCGCATTGCGATTGGGAACGCAGGCGCTGGAGTGTAGAAAAATCCGGGACCTGGCAAAAAGATCAGATGCGGATCGTCAAACTTGTTGCCGTCGGCTTTGATTCCTCTGAAGAAATCTCCGCCATCTTCCACATAAACAGTCATCACTCCAGGAGCGGCGTGAACTCGGAAAGTCACCGTAGCTTTTCCGTTGTCGCGGTAGAACGTGATGATTTCTTCGTTGCGCCCTGGATCATGCGCCCATTTCCAGGTTCCAGCTTCAACGGGAACCGGGTCCTGGTAAGTTTTATAACCTTGCGAAACCCAGGTGCCGTCTTCGTTGATGAGCAGAGTCATGGTGAAGTCCGTCATGTCGAATTTGTCGGGCGAGTTGAAATGCACTACTCCCTTGGAATTCACCTGACGGGCAACATGCCAAAAACCGATCATGTTTTCCGGGTAAGAATTTTCGCGCAGGCTGCGATGGCCAGCCGGAGCGGGATCGCGCCAGCATTCCTTGGTTTCCAGGTCGCAATGAACCGGGTCGTAAGGCTTGCCGTCGTCGCCGTAGCCGCTGAATTTGGCCTTGGCCGCCAAGGCATCAATCGGCGGACGAGTGCGGATGCGCTCGTTGCCGTCAATCCGTCCATCGGTGTCTTCGCCGGGCAACGGAATGGTTTTATCCCAATAATCGGCAAACTCCAGAACCCAATAATAGGTTCCTTCATTGTTGTAAGTGCGCCCGATTCCAACGACCTTCCATTCCGGCCTGAGCAGGATTTCAGCATTTTCAGGCGTTTGTATCGTGAAATTGAAGAAAGTCTCCAGGTCAACAATTCGAGTCGCCAGGGACAAGGTGTCGAATTTGGTATTGTCGAGCTTGGGAAAATTGAAGGCGCGAACTCGGAGGAAAGCGCCAAAACCATTCGAATCGTATTTGCTGACTTCGTTTCGGATCGCCAGGTCTTTGCCGAAAGAGTCGGCTGCCATCGTCAAGCTGATTGAGGCTCTTACTGGCCCGACGCCTCTCGATGCGCGGAATTTGTTCAGCAGATAGAGGAACTCGTCTTCATCTTTGTCCAGAGGAATCGCCGTGCCAATTCCCCCTGCGGGCAGGTCAAACGAAATTCCCGGTTTTGGACGCAAACCTTCATAACGTTTGCGCGGATTTGGGTCAGCGCCGTCTGGTGTCGTTGCCATTGCGGTGTTGGATGGCGCTGACAAGTTGGCGCTGTGGCTGTTTTGGTTGTACTTCACGTGATAGTAGTAGGTTGTACGCGGCTTCAGGTCCGCATCAACATACACATTGAGGTTGGATCCTACAGCACCGATCATCTCGAAATTTTTCGGGTCATTCGACGACGCTCGGTAGATACGAATGGATGCGACATGCGGAAGGCTTGGAATCGCCCACCGAAGTTCGATCTCATTCGCTGAAATCGCTTTTGCACTCAAAGTCTGAATTACGTTGCCCAGCGTTGGGTTTTCAACCGTGACTTTGGGTTCGTCGGATGGATTTTGTGAGTTCCCCCCGTCACCACCTGCTGACGTAAACGTCGTCGCATTGGCTGCATTGGAAGGGGCCGACAACATGGCGGGCTTTTTGTCCTGGGTCTGGATGCGATAATGCCATGTGCTTTTCGCCTTCAGTCCCGAATCAATATAGCTCAATGCGTTCGGCGGCAGTGAAGTGAGAAATACGAAATTGTCGGGGGTTACGTAATGTGCGCGGTAAATGCGGATGCCGGAATTATTTCCCGGATTGTTAATGCGCCAGTTCAAACGGATTTGCGTGTCTGAAATGGCTCTGGCTTCAAGTTCGATTGTTTGTTGCTTTTTGCCGCCAACTTGCGCTGAGACCATAGTGGTCGTGCCAAAAACGATCAAGCAATTCAGCAGCATAGCAGCAATCAACACAACAGAGAATTTTCGACAGACTCTATTTTCGTGTTCAGAGCGATAAGTGTTTCGAGGCACCATAATTCTTCTCCTTAGTTTCAGGAAAACATAAGCGTATTCCTGACTTACATAACCATGAGTATTGCTAAACACGCACCAGAAAAGCAGATGAAACACTGCTTTGCAGGCACACAGGCCATAATTACTTATCTTTATGATCAGAATTTGGTCACAAAGATACCTTTGACCTTGGCTAACCAAAGCGAAGTTGGGATGGGAGTCAGGTAATATGCGAAACAAAAAATGATGCGCGCGTTACCTGCTGGAGCAACTTCAAATCACAAAATCTGTGATTGCCAGCTAGCAAGTCCACGAGGTTAGTATGTTGAGTAGCTGTATTACTTTAAGGTCTTTATCTTTAGTTAAGAAGGGAACTTGAAGACAGGCGTCGAACTAGGATTCGGGGCACCATGCTTTAGTCACCATCTTGTGCGACTTTAAGCTGTATTTTCGACCAACCCTTTGAGGATGCGTAAAAACAAACCTTCAAAGTAATCTAGGGATTCGGGGATGATTGATTGATCATATTGCTAAGGTACAGCTTTTCGGGATGCAACTTTCTAATACTATGCACCTGGCAAATCTGTCAAGCGTAAAATTAGAAAAACAGCCACTCAAACAACTACTGGACAATTCTTACTGCTGACCTTTCGTAAATTCGTAAATGGGTGCGGCTCTTTTAGGACGACACCCAATTGCTGAAAATACAACACTTTAT
>ERZ1066125.202-NODE-202-length-30030-cov-29.560234_pt1 | contig 30030 bp, 22 predicted proteins | sample MGYA00382772_ERZ1066125 | MGnify/ENA primary metagenome ERZ1066125 (study PRJEB33369, sample SAMEA5778355) | biofilm metagenome | biome: Industrial cooling water; feature: Water cooling tower basin; material: Biofilm | place: United Arab Emirates | collected... | reverse complement strand
GCTTGGTTCAAGTTTTGCGGGTATTCCATACAGTGACCTGAAAACCGATCTAAGACCTGTTCAAACGTGACTTCCTGCATGGCTCAAAACTCCTTTGATTGAATTCGGCAAACGCATCATACCATTTTCAGGCCACTTTCAGGTCTCAGTCTTTCCCAGTCGTGTCGTCGTAAAATGGACGAATGCGCGAAAATTTTGTACTTTGCGCTCAACGCAGTCTTCAAATCGAAACCATCTTTTTCGCAAACGAGGAAAAAACCATGAAGCCGTATACGAATCGTCGCCGAGCATTTTCATTCGCCGTCTGTTTAACGTTGGTTGCTGTCTTGTTCTGCCTGCCGTTCTGGAAGCACAACAGCGAAGCCAGTCGCGTTGCCGAACCCAGCGTCACCGGCCTGGCTCCGTTCAAATTGAATCTGTCGTTTCAATCGCAGTGGGAAAAACAGATTCAACTGAAACGCGGCGAAACGTTCGAGCTTTCGGTCAACCTGCCTTCGCCTTCGTCGCTGCCGCAACACGGTCGCATAGGAGTTCGCTGGACGTTGGAAAAAGCCGACGCAGGCGAAGCGTTGCCGGCTATCACCGGGCGCAAAGCGGATGCGTTCGGCATTTACACCGCGCCGACGGCGGATTGGCGAAAGGTTCTGCACGCGCTGGATTCGGATGTTTATCTGGTTTATCGCGCGCCGTTCGCAGGATTGTATAGACTGGAAATCGCGCCGATCACTGACGAAGCTTCCTCATTCGCCAAACCTGACAGCATTCGTTGGCGCGAAGACGGCGTCGCTCCGTTGGCCGTGACCTTTCCTGACAAAACGCCTTGGCCTGCGGGCAAAACGGTTCCGCTGAATGTGGCTATCAATCCGATTGATTTGAAAGATTCGGCCAAAATCGGCAGCTTCATTGAAAGCGAGCCGAACGACACGCCCGAACTGGCGCAGGAAATCACGCTTCCCGACGGTGATGGTATTCAAACGATTCGCATCAACGGCGGTGCGGACGACATCGAGTATTTCGATAACGGCAAAGTCGGCAAATCCGGCGACGACTGGTTTCGGCTGAATTTCAACGGCAAGGAACCGCGTTTGTTGACGATGAATCTGGCGATTCCCGATCACACGCTGGCGGCGCAGTTGCGGTTTTATGCGCTGGACGAAAGCGGCGCGCTCGGCGAATACACCGATGGCCGCAACGAAAACGAGCGCACGCACCAGCAAAACGAACAGCATCGCGCGGCCATCGTTCGCGTGCTGAAACCCGGCAAGACTTATTTCCTGCGCGCCGAAGCCAATGCGCCGGGTTATGAATTGGAGCTTCGCGTGTTGAAGCCCGCGCCTTACGACGATCCGCGAATGGCCGTGCGGCAGGCGATGTATGACCATCTGGGGCAGGTGGATTCGTGGCTGACCAATCGTCCGCGCGGCGCTGCGGTCGAACGCCGCATCCGCGACACTGGCAATTTGATGGGCACGCATTGCATGAGCTGTCACACGCAATCAGGCGTTTGGGGACCAGCCGGGCCAATGGAAAACGGCTACACGCTGGAAAACAAACAAAATTTCCGGCGATTGGTGAACGTGATGTATGAATCGCTGCGCCCGACCAATTACCTGAAAGACGCGGCGAACAACACCAGTCTGGCTCCTCTGGATGTGGGCGACGGCCCGGCGGGAACGCGCGTTGCCGGTCACAACGTTTGCACTGCTGAGCGCGTCGTGCCCGCACGCAAGCTGCATTCGATGCAAGCGATTCGCGCCGCCAACCACACCATCCAAACCGCGGACCCCAGCGGCATCAACGCCGCCGGTCCCGGATCGAACGTCGGCCAATCCATCGTTTACAACTACGCCGGAGAGATTCTGCGAACGGCGTGGGATCGCACAGGACATCCGCGTTACCTGGCTGCGCTGGAAGAAAAAGCCGACCGGATACTAGGCGTTGTGCCGCGTTACAGCGACGATTTGTCGAACCGCATAGAATTTTTCAAACGCTACTTCCCGCAGGATTACGCCGCGCAAAACCAAAAAGCGCGCGCAAAACAAACGACGCTTCCGCCCGATCCGAAACCGCAACCGACGCCAACACCGTCCAATGACGGCAAGCCTGCGGAACCGCCGCCCGCGTTGTTTCCCGAATACAAACTGAAATCCGCTGACGAAGTGACGAAGCTGCTGGAACGCATTGCCGACACACTCAAAAAAGACGAAGCACGGTTGCGCGCCATTCAAAACGCTGATGGTTCGTGGGGATTCGATCCCGGCAAAGCAGACGGCGACAAATGGAAAACCAACGGCGAATACGATCCCGCGCCGACTGCATTAGCCCTGATTGCTTTTCAGTCGCTGGGTTACAACGACAGCGATCCTGCGGTGGCACGCGGCGTCAAAGCTTTGTTGCGCCAGCAAGACCCTTATGGCCGTTGGAACAAAGCCGCGCTGACGGGATTTGTGACGACCAGTTACGCGATGCACGCGCTGTCGCGGCTGTATCCTGAAACACCTGTCAAACCGGTTCGCGCGCAATTCATGCCGCGCACAGGCGAATCGCTTCCCGCAACCATCGCGCGCGTTCGTGCCTTGTCGCACACGGACGATCCGGCGTTGATTGATTTGATGATTCAGGCTTCGCTGCATCCGAGCGCACAAGTCCGCGTCTGGTCGGCGATGGCGCTCGGCGGAGTGCATCACGAACGCGGAGTTCCTTCCTTGATTAAACTGATGGGCGATCCGGTCAAGATGGTGCGCGACGCGGCAAGTTGGGCTATGGAACAAACGCTGCTGGATGACAAAGGCTTCGGCGCGGTGTTTGTGGCTTACGAAACCGGCAACGATTTGACGCGCGAAAGCATTGCCAAAGCTCTGGGCATTCGCGCAGACGCAGTGATGCCCAAAACGACTTTCAGCAAAACGCGGCTGACGACGTTACTCGACCGCGCCATCAACGACGACAAACATCCGGCGGTGCGTGCCTGGGCTTCGCGCGCGGCGTGGCAGTGGTGGATTTGGAATCCACCCGTTCGCGCGGCCATCAACCAAAGCTGGACGCGCAAACTGCTCGCCGCCGAACCGAACGCGCTGGTGGAAAACACGTTTCGTTACCAAAGCCATGCCCTGTTTGTCGTCAACGGCCACAAAGCCAACGGCAGCGAAGAACATCAGTACAAGGAATTGGCCGGGTTGTTCAAAACGCTCGAAGAAAAGCTGGACGACGCAAAACTCTCTGACGCCGCGAAAGACAGGTTGGCGCGGCGGTTGGTGGCTATTTCAGCGACGTTTTATGCCGCCGCCGGAGGCGATGGCGGCCCAGGCCAAATGGGATACATCACCGCCAACAGCACCGAAATGATGGGCAAAGCCGTCTTGCGCGTGTGGGGCAAAACGGATGCAGCGAATTTGCCGGAACTGCGATTGTTGATGGAGGGCGCGGCCAACGTTGCCTATCAACCGTTGCAGGACAAGGTAATTGATTATTCGACGCACGGGCCGGAAGAGCTGCGAACGCTGGCCGCCGCTGCCGTCAGCGATCCCAGCGCGGTGACTTTGCCCGCCGTGCAGGAAAAGGTCGAACCACTGGTCGAACAAATTCATCGCGGCGCGCAGGATTACGACCGCCGCCAATCGCTGGCGCAACCTGTGCTGCGGTTGTTCAGCCGCGCCAAATGGGCTGTGCCGAAAACCACCGAACAACGCGAATTGCTTTACCGCCTGCTGATTCCCAAACACACCGCCGAACCGACAGCAGCGGAGTTGAAGAAGATCATTGACGCTGCCGAAGCCGCAGTGCGACCTATGGGATTGCCAGACGCCGATTGGTACATCGCCGATCGTATGGGCGCGATGCTGGCGACCAACACGGATTTGCACACGCCGGATTTGCTGCGCTTCATTCCCGGCGCGTCAAAGAATCCGCTGACGGCGCATTTCTGGCTGCCGAGCGTGGCCTGGGTAGCTGCATTTGACGAAGGCATCCCGGAAGTTGACGGAACCGCGAAACAACAGATCTCGCCGGAACTGGCCGCCGCGCGTGCTCGCGCCGTCGAATTGTTTGTGCAAATGCTTCAACCGGATTCGCCTGTCATGAGCCGCAACATAGCATTGCGATTGGCCAACACCACGGCATTGCGCCAGGACCCGACAGTGCAAGCGTCGCTCAGAAAATTGGTCGAAACCGAAAAGAACAACGCCGCACGCAATGCTTTGAAATACGCCGATCCTCAAATCTGGGTGGCCGAATTGCAGGAAGCCGTCAAGAAAGAACCTCTGGCTGTCGGGATGAAAGATCAAACTCTTTCGCCGCAATTCATCGCCAGCTTCCGTTATTTCAGCGATTACGTCGCGCCCGAACTCAACCGCAACCAGCGCATGGATGAAATGTCGTGCATGAAATGCCACGCCGTGGCCGGTCGTGTGCCTTCGATGGAACTGGTTAGCTCGGATGGCAATGGATTCTGGACGGTGCAAAACATGCTGAAGAATTATTTGATTCTGCGCGAGCGCGTGAACGTCGCCGACATCGAAACCAGCAAGCTGTTGCGCAAACCGCTCAACGTCCAGACCGGCAAGGAAGACGGCCATCAGGGCGGTCGTCGTTACACGCCATCGGAACGCGGTTATCAAATCATTCGCCGCTGGGTGCTGGATCAACCGCGCGTTTTGCAAAGCGTCGGCGCTCCTGCCAGCACACAACAGGGCAATCAACGATAAGCGATAAACGGAGCGACGAATGTTGATTGCCATCACACGCGAAGTCAGTCCGGCGATTGCCGATTGCGAACTGACACATCTGGAACGCGAACCGATTGATCCGGCGCGAGCCGCTGCACAGCATCACGAATACGAACTTTGTTTGCAGCAACTCGGTTGCCGTGTGCAACAGTTGCCGATGGAACCGACGTTGCCCGATTCGGTGTTCGTCGAAGACGTCGCCATCGTCGTGGAAGAACTCGCCGTCATCACGCGCCCCGGCGCTGCTTCACGACGACCGGAAGTCGTGCCGGTCGCACGCGCGTTGGAACAGCATCGGCCACTTGGCTTCATCGAATCGCCCGGCACATTGGACGGAGGCGACGTGCTGCGGCTCGGCAAGACGCTGTTTGTTGGCTTGACGCGACGAACCAATTCGGAAGGCATTCGGCAATTGGCAACGCTGCTGGCTCCATTCGGATACGAAGTCAGAGCGGTTCCGCTTGCCGATTGTTTGCATTTGAAAACGGCGGTGACTCAGGTGGCGGGCGATACGTTGCTCATCAATCGAACCTGGACTGACGACTCGGTGTTTACTGGCTGGAAGTTGATTGACGTGGATGCGGCGGAACCGTTCGCCGCCAATGCGTTGCAGATTGGCGATACGGTCATTTACCCGACCGGTTTTCCCGCCACGCGCGCGAAACTAGAACATCACAAGATCAACGTTTTATCGGTTGACGTGTCCGAACTGGGCAAGGCCGAAGGCGGCGTCACGTGTTGCAGCTTGATCTTCTTTGTTTGATTTCTGAGCGTGTCTGAAAAGGTGGAACTGTCTGATGAATGAAAAACTTCGCCCACAGAAAACTGAATTTTTCTCTACCTATTGCTCAGGACGAAATCATCCAGCCAGAGTTGGCCAAAAACCGGGCACGGTGTAACCGCACAGAATTCGCGGCGGACGGCCAATTGAACCGCTTGTGTATTCGCGCCGGTTTCAAATTGCACGAAATACTGTCGCCATTGACCGTCAGCCTGCGTCAACGGCGTAGATTGCGCCAGAGGCAATTCGTTTTTGGCTGCGTCGTTGATGGTCACAATGGGCGCTCCCGCCGTAACCAAATCTTCTGCGCGTGCCCAGAAACTCAAGCGGTAGGATTTTCCAGGCGCGACCAAAATCAATTGCGACATCGCCGGAGTCCAGACCGCAGGATCGCCGCTCCAATCCAGGATCAGATGACGGTTGCCCGAACGAGACTCCCGTTTGCCCAGAAAAACCTTGACTCCCTTCAGTTCGCGTTCGATTCGCCAACCAAACGAAGGCAATTGGCCCGCGCGAAGTTCGGCTTCGAATCCGCCATCCACAATTGATTCTCGCCCACCAACACTGTCTTTTCGATTGCCGTCCAAACCGTTGACCCAGATTTCAAAAGCCGCGGAAAATTGTCTGGCTTCGAGCAAGTCCGTCACCAGTGTTTGTCGTTGCTCGCCGGAAAGTCGCTCCAACGAAAGCGTTACTCGCAACGTATCTTCCGCGTTTCCACGTCTGGCATAAGTGCGCGCCAAAGCCAGTTTGGCCGCGTGCGTGCCGGGACGAATCGCCGATTCCACAGCGACGGCATCGCCGCCATAAATCCCGTAAGCCAGATCAATGGCGTTCGGAAACAATGTCGGATTGCTGGCAACCGCGCCGCGTATTTCGGCAAACGCTTCGTCGTATCGGCCCGCGCGAAGCAGCAAATTGCCGAGTTGCCAGCGCGATTGGGCGTAATACGGCGCAAGCTGAGTCGCTTTCTGAAATGCGATGATCGCCTGTTCGATTTCGCCAGCCTGGTCGCGCGCCAATCCCAATTCCACCCACAAAAAAGGATCGCGCGGGCGCAAAGCGATGGCTCGTTCCAGCTTGCGCGCCGCGGCGATGTGATCGCCAGCTTCTTCGTATAACAACGCGCGGGCACGGTGAATTTCTGGATCGTCCGGCTTCAGAACTTCAGCCATTTCCACCGGTGCAACCAATTCGGCTCGCACTCCGTAAGCGCTGAAAAAGCGGGACAGCCCCGATTTCGCCGCGCCAACCAGCAACCAGCAGCATGCAAATATGCCCAACACGGCCAGGGAAAAACGCACTGACGCGCGCCATCGAAACGATTGATCGAGGATTTGTTGAATGAACACGTTCGCTCCTGTCAGGTTTTTCTTTGTCTACGGATCGGCTGGATATTCAACGGATAGCCCAAAACGCAAAACGCGAAGGGACGAATGGCAATAATTAACTTCGCGTTTTGCGCGCAGGCAGGGGAAAGTGAGGGGGAGGTGTGACGAATCATTTACATCCGCAATCGTGCGGACTGGAAGGGCTGGGATTTTTGCAACAACAGCAGCAACAACAACGCCCGCGGTTTCCCGCAGCGCCCCAGAAAATTCCGGCGCGAGCCATATCCACCATCGAACCCGGCGTAACATCAAACACCCACGGAGACGAACCGGATTTGTCGTTGGCAGCCGCTGCTTCGCTCGCTGCGTTTTCTTCGGAACAGGCTGTCACCGAAGAGCGGGTCAGATTGTCCGTTGACATGGCCGTGCCGTCAGGAGTCAGCAGTTTTCCATTGACCTTGGGATAAGTCGTCAACACAGCGCAACCGCGCTTGAGCGTGCCTTTCAAATCCTCTGTGTCGAATTCCAACACGGCTATCGTATTCGGCGACAAATCGAAACTGCCCAAATTCGCCAGTTGCAACGTCGCGCGAACGCCATCGGGAGTTTGAATCGTGGCTCCGGTCAAAACGGTTGCGCCAGTATAAGAACTGTATCCGTTGACCAGCACTGGCTGATTCCCTCTGGTGACCAGCCGCGCAGTCACATTGGACTTGGGTTTCGACTTCGCCGGGCGAGGGGAAGCGTCGGGCTTTGTAACTCCGAATTTGCCCATCGCCGAATGCGGCGAACCGCACAACCAGAGAAACAAAATAATCGCGGCTCCAATGATTTTTTGACTTTTCGAAATCATAAAACTACCTCCTTGCTGCAAAAGACAAATGGGTGAGTGGACGAATGGGCAATTGCACTTTACTCCCACGGTTGACGACTTCCTACAACTCGAAGGGTTGGTTTATTGCCTCACCTGTGGATGAATGGTTGATGAATGGTTACGGATGGCTTTCTTCCTGATTGGCAGCGTTCCAATCCGCCGTGGCAATCACCACCAAGGCCAGAAAGACGATTGCGTTGAATGTGATGTGAAGTCCGAAATCTACCAGGCTGTGCGTGGCGACGCCGAAAATGCCTACCATCGCGCCGAAACAAACTGCGCGACGAAACACATCGCGGCTTCGGAATTCTTCGCGCACGCGGCGAATCAGCGCAATCAGAAACCATACGCCAATCAAGCCGGCGATAATTCCACCATTGGCCAGCAATTCCAGATAATCGTTGTGGGCTTCGCGCGGAACCATTTCTCCAGAACTGTCGTGATGTTCGGGAATGGCGACACTGTAAGCGCCAAATCCCGCTCCCGTTACCGGATGCGCTTTGATCAATTGCCAGGTCGCCTGCCAGATTTCGACACGACTTTCGCCGCTGCGTTCGGATTGGCCGTTCAGGCGAAGATCTTCGGCCAGAGTTTCCATGCGGTTGGCCAGCGGGTCGCCTCCCATCCAGACGATGCCGACCGCCATGCTCAACGCCAGACAACAAACCAGCGCCAATCGCGCCGCTGCCGAACGTCCAATGCGCGCCAATCGTGCAGACCAGCCTTCGGATTCCTCAGTCGTCGAATAGCACCGGACAAATCCGAACATCAACGCCACAAACAGAATCTGGCTGAGCAAACTGCCTATGCCGCCACGCGAATTCGACAAGACCAATCCCGTCCACAACGGAATCAGCGCGGCGACATAAATCAGCAGCCGATCACGGCGCGCGCCTCCGCCCACCACCAGACCGAGCGCCAGTCCAAAGGTCATTTCCATCAAAAACGCGAAATGATTGCGATTGATGAATTGGCCGTATCCTTCGCCGGGTAGCAGGTAAGCCAGCAAAAATCCTTCGCTGTGTTGCGCGGTTTGTCGCACCACGCCAAAAATCGCGCTTCCGACGCCAATCAAAATCAACACGTTGATTAAGGCCCTGAAGCGGCGGCGCGTGGTCAGATGGCTTTGCAGCAAGACGGCGGTCAACAACAACGCCAACAGTTTTACGACAAACCGTTGAGTTTCGTGCGGGTCGGCGCTGATTGCCGCCCACCAACGGCTTTCGATTCCGGCGATGGTTGCCGTGCCTTGCCAGCTCCAGCTTTGCCACCACGCAAACACCGCCAACGCCAGCAACGGCGCAAAGACGCGCACGTCGCCCAGCCGCCACGATCCGCGCAACAATCCTTCGACCATCCACAACGCGCCGAGTCCAAACACTGCGCATTCAAAAATGGCTTCCCACCACGCTTCCACAGCGCCATAAGGCGCCGCCAACACAACGAACAACGCCAACAAGGAATAAAAAATCACTCGATCCAGCGTCACAGTGATGTATCGCGCCAAACTGCCCATTCGCAGTTCGGCAAACGGAAACGCTGTTTCGGGCGAAGGTCTGTTTTCTGCCGCGATTCGCATCATTGCTGCTCCTGTTACAACGTCGCCGCAGCAGGCGCTCCGGCGTAATGGTATTGAGGGGAGGTTTTGAAATGCGACAAAATCCGCCGGGACACGACCGAAACTGCAAAATCCCGTTCGAGCAATCGCCGGGCATTCGCGCCCATTTGTTGCCGCAATCGTGCGTCGTTGGCCAACGCCATCGCATTGGCGCGCAAGGTTTCGTCGTCGCCGCTCAGACTGCACAACCCGGCTTCGCTGTGTTCGAGCATGGTTTTCAGATCGTTGCCCGGATTCAGACTGCACAGCATCGGTTTGGCAAACGACATATAACCGAGAATCTTTCCGGGAAAGTTCTGGGTTTGCAGCCGCCTATCCAGCGAGACCAATCCCACATCGAATTCCGAAAGCATGGCCAGATATTCCTGCTGTCCGACAGCGGGAAGAATGCGAATGTTGGTCAGCGCTTTTTCGGCAATCGCCGCTTTCAACCGTTCGACTTCGCTGCCGTCGCCGACCAGCAAAAATTCGATGTGCGGTTCGGCTTCGAGCGCAATGGCCAGCCGCAGAATGTTGTCCATATCCTGCGCCACGCCAATGTTGCCGCCGTAAAAAAACACCACCTTGTCTTGCAACCGCAGCTTTTCGCGGTAATTGGTGGCGACGAACTGCGGTTCGTCGAGCGTCGTCCAGTTGTGAACCACTTCCAGTTCGTAACGTTTGTTGGGCAGATGCTCGGCGAAATACGCCAGATTGGCGGGCGATTGCACGCCTATGACATCGGCGGCGGCGTACTGTTCCAGTTCTCTCATCCGGAAAAAATTGTACGCCAGGCCTTTTTTCAAAATGCCAGCATCCACAGCCCATTGCGGAAAAATGTCACGCAGAATCAGGTAAGACGGACATTTCCACAACGATTTCAGTTTTCGCACCAGCGGGCCGAAAAAGATGCTCGGCGAATAAAAGATCACCAGATCGCTCGGATGATCGCGGAAAAACTGTTTCCCTTTTCGCCACATGGTTTCGGAAAGTCGCGCTTCGCGCACCGCGCGCGACAATTTGCCGACGCCTTTGAGCTTGCCGGTTTTGATGCGCGCAATCAGCAAATCGCTTTCAACCGACACTTCCAGATCGTCGTGATTCAAACAGTTCGGCGTCACCACCATGACGCTGTGCCCTTGCTTGCGGAATTCGACGCCCAGGTCATGCACCAGTTTGGCGCTGGCGGTCGAATGCGGGTAATAACAATCCACAATGATCGAAATTCGCATACACACCTCTTTTTCTTGCGTAGTTCAGCGGCGCTCCTGCCAGGCTTGTTCAGCCAAATCAGGCATGCGGAATCCCAGCAGAATGCGGCACACCGTCGCAGTGACGTTGTCCGCCAGATATTCCGCCGGAGCTTGCCAGCGACCGCGTTCGCCGGTCACCAACTCAACCAGTTTGACGATGCGAGCCGGATCGGCGCTGGCCAGCACGTTCGAACCGCATTCGATGGTTTCGGGACGTTCGGTCACATCGCGTATGGTGACGTTCGGAACGCCAAACAGACAGGCTTCTTCCTGCACGGTTCCGCTGTCCGACAGCACGCAAAACGCCGACTGTTCCAAACGTATGAAATCGAAAAAGCCGAGCGGATCGAGAAACTGCAATCCGGCGCGATGAATGTTGACGCCGAAACGTTCCACTTTGGCGCGCGTGCGCGGATGAAAGGAACAGACCACCGGCAAGCCGAAACGTTCGTGCAGCGTCGCCAGGGCTTCGACCAGATTTCGCAATCGCTCTTCCACATCCACGTTTTCGGCGCGGTGCATCGTCGCCAGAAAAAACTTGCGCGGTTGCAAACCCAGACTGGCCAGAGCCGAACTGCTTTCGATGCGGTCAGCGTAATGGTCAATCACTTCCTTGATCGGATTGCCGGTGACGAAAATGCGCTCACCGGCTATGCCTTCGCGCAACAGATTTTCGCGGCTACGTTGGGTGTACGGCATCAACACACTGCTGGAATGATCAATCACGCGACGATTGACTTCTTCGGGCACGCGGTCGTCGTAACAGCGATTTCCCGCTTCCATGTGGTAGACGGGAATTCCCAATCGCCGCGCAACCATCGCCGTTAATCCGCTGTTGGTGTCGCCCAGGATCAGCAACCGGTCAGGCCGATGTTCCAGGAACAGCGATTCGCTTTGTGCCAGAATTTCTCCCACCTGACCGGCAAATCCGCTGCCGCGCACTCCCATCACCACGTCGGGTTGCCGAACGCCCAGTTCGCGGAAAAACAGCCCGTTCAAACGGTCATCGTAATTCTGCCCCGTGTGAACCAGCACGTGATCGGCGCATTGATCCAGCCGTTTGATAATCAAGCTCAACCGGATGATTTCCGGTCGAGTGCCAAGAATGGTCATGATTTTCATCGCAACATCTCCGCCAGTTCGGGTTCCTGCATCTTCGCGGTGTCTTCCAGCATCAATCCGCGCTGTTCCAGCAACTCTGCGGTTTCTTCCAGACTCATGACGGCGTCGGCGGAACTGTATTCCTTGTCGAGCACGCCGGAACCGCGCCAATCGCCGCAGACTTCAGGCAGCATAGGCAAAATTGCGAACCATTTGCCGCGCGCCACCGTGCGATAAGCTTCTTCCTGGCTGACCATGATTTCGTGAATCTTCTCGCCGGGACGAATGCCTATGAATTTCACATCCACGCGCCGCCGTCCGATCAGCACGTGCGCAATGTCCGTCACCAACGCCGAAGGCGCTCTCGGCACGTAGGTTTCGCCCGGCAATCCCGTCGTGATGGCGGCGAACACCGTGTCCACAGCGTCATCCAGACTGAGCAAAAAGCGCGTCATTTCCGCCGTGGTGATGGTGACGGGACCGCCGTTGCGAATCTGATCGTGAAACAGCGGAATGACCGATCCGCGCGAAGCCAGCACGTTGCCGTAACGCGCGCACAGAAACCGCGTTTGCGGACAGCGGATGTTTCCCTGAATGAACACGCGTTCCTGCAAGGCTTTGGTCATGCCCATGGTGTTGATCGGTTTGCAGGCCTTGTCGGTGGAAATGCCGACAACTGTGTCCACCGGCAAATTGTATTGTTCGATGGCTCGGACAATGTTTTCTGCGCCAAGCACATTGGTGCGCACCGCTTCGTAAGGGAAGTATTCGCAGGTCGGCACCTGTTTGAGCGCCGCGGCGTTGAAGACCACATCGGCATCGCGCAACACACCGGCCACGCTGTGAAAATCCCGAATGTCGCCGATGCGAAAATCCAGCTTGCGTTGAAAATTGCGGTAAATGATTTCGTCTGTCGCCGCCGCTTTGAGCTGATATTCCATGCGCATGAAATGCTGCTTGGCTTCGTCGCGCGAAAAGATGATGACCTTTTCCGGTTCGCCCATTTCGCCGCTCAGCAGACGGCGCACCATGACCTTGCCCAAAGAGCCGGTTCCGCCGGTAATCAAGACACGTTTGCCTTCCAGATATTTCATTGTGTGTTCCTCCAGTGTTCGTAGGGTGTTATGTCGCTGGCGAGTTGAGCGGCCAATTCCGGCCAGGACGGACAGGCGTATCCCGTCGCCCGGCGAAATTTGTCGCCCAGCATGCTGCGGTCGCAAGAAAAGCTGTCATCCGCGACGATCTCCACATCCAGTTTGTAAGCGTCGCGCAATAACCAAAGCAGGTCGTATTTCGTGATGGTTCGGCTGGCTACCTGATACAACCCAGTCAGTCTGGGATGAAACTGCATGACATCGCCGATGACCTCTGCCAGATGATTGGTCGTCACGCCGGAATAAAGCGCTTTGCGGAATCCGCGCACCTGGGTACGGTTCTGGCTCAGAAACCATTCCAGCAGAGAACTGCGATGAAACAGTTCTCTGCCGATGATCGAAGTGCGCAACGTGACGGCGTTGTCGGCGACGACTTCGCCCAAAGCTTTGGTTTTTCCGTAAAGGTCTTCGGCATTGATCGGATCGTCTTCGGTGTAACCGTCTTTGGCGGGATTGCCCTGACCGTTGAAGACGCAATCCGTGCTGATGTGAATCAATCTGCCGCCCCACGCGGCGCATCGTTCTGCCAGCCAGTGCGGCAACAGCGCATTGACGGCGATGCTGGGCAACGCAGCTTTGGATTCAGTGCGCTGTTTGATGATGCCCGCGCAATTGATTATGACTTCCGGGCGAGCCGCATCCAGCAGCGTTGCCAACGCCGGCAGGTCTTCGACGTTGACGCCGTCCAGCACAGTGTCGCTTTGCAGCAGCGAAATGTTGGCCAAACCCGCATCCTGTTTTGATGGCCGGATCGTGCAATACACGTTCGGGAATCGCTCTTTCAGCAGTTGATACACTTTATGGCCGAGCATTCCCGTCCCGCCGAGTACGAGTGCTTTCATGATTTCACCAGAATTGTGTTTTTGAATTTAGTTGGGGTTTTGCAGCGCGGTTTGAGGCAGTTCGGCGCTGTCGGCTTCGTCGCTTATCGCCTGTGCGACTTCGGCCAGATAAGAAAAGGTTTCTCTGGCGCAGCGTTCCCACGAATACTTGCGCGCCAGTTCATAAGCTTGCGTTGCGCAGCGTTCGCGGAACGCCGTGTCGGTCAGCAACGCTTGCAAAGCTTCGGCGATGTCTTCAGGTCGTTCCGCATCGAAATAAGTTCCGGCTTCCTCAAGAACTTCTGGCATCGGCCCCCAATCAGATGAGGCGATTGGCAATCCAGAAGCCATCGCTTCCAGCAAAATGTTGGGCAGGTTTTCGCAACTGGAAGCGAAGATGAATGCGTCGGCGCGATGGTAATACTGCGGCAACTCGGTATAAGGAACGTGATCCAGCCAGTGAATAAAGTTCCCTTCGGCGTCTTCGCGCGATATTGCCTGAAGCAATCGTTTGCCGGACGATTGGCATTCGATCCCGCCTATCAAATCCAGAGCGACCGGCATCCCTACTTTTCTCAGTTGCGCGACGGCTTCCACGACGTGCCATTGATGCTTGTACGGTTCGACTTTGGACACATATAAAAATCGGAACGGGTCGGCCATCGAATATGCACTGATTGGTTTTTGCTTTCTGGGCGACCGGTAAAAACTCGTGTTGATGCCGTGAGGAATGATCGGTTGTTCGCCATAAATTCTGGTGGCCAGATTGACCGCGAACCGCGCGTAACGCGACAGAAAAATCATGCCGTCCGCATTGCGAAAGCTTCGCGCCTGGCTCCATCGCAACAACCACATTTTCAAAAACATCCACGACACGCCGTAACGACGGCTTTCTTCGGATTCAAACGGCAACAGGTTGTGCGACATGGTGGCGAACGGTCGAAATCCGCCGACGTAACTGCCGCCGGGAACAAACAGCAAATCGCATTGTTCATCGGCCAGACGAGGCAATTTGGCCATTTGCCAGTAAGTGCGCATTGGCAACGATTGATCCAGCAATGGCTCGTGAACGCATTTCAACCAGGGTTTGACGGGCAAGGAATCTATAGTTTGTTTGCCCGCCCACACCGTCACGCGCGTGATGCCGTGTTTGTAAGGCTCGGCAGCGTTCAGCAATTCAGCCAGATGGGTCAGTCCGCCGCCGGTGCGAATGTTGGAGGCGTCTATTCCTAAGCGCATTGAAAACTCCTTTGTTTGATTTCGTTTTCCGGTGACAGGTAAGTCAGATCAAAATCGCCGTCCAGATATTCCCAGGTTCGCCCTGGGCCGTTCAGAAAGGCTTCGCTTGCGGGATCGTCTGCGTGATATGCGTAACGAAGCGGAGCCACCATCGGCAACCACCAACGAGCGACGCCAACCACCTCCGGATCGCTGGTGACGGCGGTAATCACGTCTATCTGCTCGGCAAGCGCCCAGCGAACGACACCTGCCAACAATTTCGATAGCTTGCGCGGATCGAACGGATCGAGTTTCAACGTCAGCAAATGCAACCGCCGGCAATCGCCATCGGCCACTATGCGCGCGATGGCAGCGGCTTTGCCGTCGGTGGTTGCCAGCACGAAATGCGCTTCGCTGTCAGGATGGGCCGCAATTCGCCAGTTCAAAAATTCGCGCGACCGCGCTACATGCAAAGCGGCGGGCGATTGAGTTTCCTCAAAGTCCGCAAGCCGAGCGTCCGTCGCAGGCGCGCAAATCAGGTTTCCGATTGCCAACGTGCGCGCGCGCCACAGAATGCGCGTCGCCAATCCGGCCAACGCTGCCAGCGACTTCATGCCGGGTTTGGAACTGGACGAATCTCGCAATTTGGGATGGCGATCAGGTCGCAACAACAAACTCAGCCCGAAAGTATCCAGGTCGCCCTTCCAGCCAAACTTGGTAATCAGTTTCCACGACAATTCATTGGGAAAACCGATTCGCAGCGGGCAAGCCGCCATTGCTTCCGACAGCAAAATGCCTCCGACGGTTTTGCCTCTGTATTCAGGCAGCACGGCAATGTCACACACCCAGACAGCCGTTCGTTGATCGTCAGCACGACGCAACGACAACGGAATCAACCCCACGTGCCCGGCAACCTGCCCGTCTTTCATGACCACGATGGGAGATTTGACGGTCGTTTCACAGGTCGTCCGATACAACCAGCGCCAGTTCCGTTTCAGGAAGTCAGCGCGCGCCGGAAACACCTGCTGGTAAAAATCATTCAACGCCGGAGCGGGAACTTCGTCGCCGCTCAAGACCACTGTGTCAGCAGTTTGTTTTTTGATGCGCGTCATAACCGACAAAGAGTTGCGTGTCAGAGTTGCGTTCACGGTTCATACCTCCTGAAAACTTCCTGCGCCGATGGACGGTGAAATTTGCGCGGCCCATTCGTTCGGCCACAGATTGCTGTTTGCGGACGCCGAGCGACTGTTGGCGGCCAGAAAATACGCGACGTGATCGTGCGGCCAGGTGGCCGCAATGTAATCGCGGCGCAGACACAATCCGCTGAGCATTGTTTCCGGTCGTTGGACGTGGCATCCGCGTTCCGCCGAAGCGCAGGATTGATAACCGGCTTCAAAGACTATGCGGGCGGCGTCGGCGGAAAACCTTGAATACAGCCCTTCCGGCCACGCGAAATGTTTGACCTCGCCCAATCGGCGCGTCAGCGCTTCATACGATCCGGCCACTTCGTCCCGCACCTGTTGCGCCGTCAGATGAGCCAGCACGTGATGCGACATGGTGTGACTGCCGATTTCATGCCCTGTGGCCAGCAACTGATGCACATCGTCCCAATCCAGCAATTCGGTCGGCGGCAAGGTCAATTTGCGAACGCAAAATTCTTTCAATCGTTGCGGATCGGTTTCGCCGACCATCGCCGGGCATATAAAAAAACATCCAGACACGCCGAACTCATTCAGAATGCGCGCCGCACTCAAACAGTTTTTCAGCCCGTCATCAAAACTGACGCAGACGTAAGGCCGATCAATGTCGCCGCTCCACAACTTGGCGACGGCTTCGGAATAACCGATCAAGGTGTGGCGACGGCTGATACACTGAAGCAATTGGCGAAACGGCGCTTCTTCTTCCTCAAAGATGTGGTGCAGATAAATGAACTGAATCCGATTTCGATCCAGCGCCGCCATTCGCCCGCTCAGTTTGTAAACCGTCGCCAGCGAACTCAGCGCCGCGTTCCGAATCCAGCGTCGCACACTGCCTTCCGCTTCCGCGCCGTACGGTGATTTGTATTCCCTGCTCTCCATGCTCGATTCCTTTGGTTATGAACTCATCCCGACCATCAATTCGTGCCATTCGGTTTGATCCTGTAACAGCGATTGATATGTCTGTTCCCAGCGTCGCGTGATGGCGAACACGTCGAAGCGTTCCAGCACACGCCGCACTCCGTTGCGCCCCATTGCCTGGCGCAAGGCCGGGTTTTCAACCAGCAGATTGATTTTCTCAGCCATTGCCACCACATCGCCGGCGGGAACCAGAAAACCGACTTCGTTGTCGGCGACGACTTCCGGCACTCCGCCCACGGCTGTCGCCACAATCGGTTTGGCCATGGCCATCGCTTCGACCAGCGTCCGGCCAAAGGTTTCGATGTGCGAAGAACTGACCAGCACGTCGAATTCGCCAAGCACTGGCGACAGGTCTTCCACCGGCTGCCGAAAAACAATTCGCTCCGTCAGGTTCAATTGCCGAATCAACGTTTCGAGAGAGCGGAAATAGTCCAGGTCGCTTTGCAGAAAGCCCGGCTGCCCGACGATGTGAAATCGCACGTGTTGGTGGGCGTCGGCGACGATTCGCGCGGCGTGCAAAAACAGTTCGAAGTTTTTGATCGGAACCAATCGCCCGACGATGCCGACGCGAAACTCTTCGCGCTCTGCAACAGTTGCCGCCTGTGGCCGCACATGAAAATCCGTTCCACACGGAAAGATCGCCGATTTGAATTCGTCCAGACCTTCTTGCAGCAACTGCCGACGGCGAATTCCCGTCACCGCCGCCACCAGAGCCGCGCGTTTGAAACACCATTTCATGACCAGACGAAAGTGATACGGATACAGATTGAAGCCCGAATCCAACCAGATGACTTTCAGATTCGGCTGTACGAGTTTGGCCAGGCTGGCGGCGAAAAACAGCATTCCGTCAAAGGCATGCACGACCCGCACGCCGTCTTCGCGCGCAAGCCGCAGAATTTCCCGCGTCACCGCCCATAAATCGCGAAAGGTTCCGAACGGCTGCCCGGAGCTGTAACGCAGATATTCGCCTTTGCCGACCGTCACCACGCGAACGTTGTGTTTGGCCAACTGGCCTGGCAATTCACCTCCGGGCGAACAGAGCACGATCGGTTCGAACTTGTCGCGGTTGATGTATCGGGCGATGTCCAGCAGCGTGTGTTGCACGCCGCCGAACGCGCCAGTGTGCTGACAGGTGAGAAGAATCGGTGTCGTCATAATGTTGATGGTTCCTTTGGAAAAAGGCTTCACGAAGGCTGCCCGGTAGCAGGCAACAAATCGGTCGAAGGTTTGTTCTTGAAGGATTCGGCGTACAGTTTGTGGACGAAACACAACACACCCGCTGCCAGCCAGTAAACCGAAGTCGCGGGCACTGATTCCATAAAATCCACGAACATGAAAATGGTCAGCAGCGAAGAGAAACTCGCCGTCGCCCAGATCACCACGTCGCGCAACCACGCATCGCCCACCACGCGCAATAACTTCCGGGCCAGCAGCAGCACCGAAATGACCAGCGCCAGAAACACCGCCAGCAAGGGAAAGCCGCCTTGAATGGAAAATTTCAGGTAATTGTTATCGGTCACGGACAGGATGTTTTCCGCGCTGAATCCGCCCGAAGCGTCGAACATGGTGTTGGGGTCGAATTGCAGATTGCCGTAAGAATCGGTTTCCGCTTTGGATTCGAACAGATGCGCTCCGCCGACCGTGCCCAGCCCCATTCCCAGCGGATTTTCCAGCACGTGGCGAAACACCAGCGGCCAGTAACTCAACCGTATCAAAAATGATTCGTTGCTGGTGGCGGCTTCTTCCAGCGAAGGCGGCAGAAAGAAATTTTTGGCCTGAAACGCAATCAGCAGCAGCACGATCATCGCCGTCGCGCCGAGCATGGCTTTCACCTTGTCGCGCAGATAAATGGTGACGAATCCGCCCACGGCCATCGCCAACCACGTGGTGCGGCTGAACGTCAGCAACAAACATACTGGAATCAGCGCCAGCAAAGCCCACCGATACGCCCACGCCAGTTTTTTCGCTTCCCACAGTCTGACCTGAAAAAACAGCAGAAACAGCGGAATCAGATACCCGCCGAAATCCGGGCGACTGGCAAAGGTGGACACCACGCCGAATTCGTCGAATCGTCCCATGCGCTGCATGACGCTGCCTCCGGCGTTGCGATAAGGAACATCGAACAGCGTGAAATACTGCACCGCGCCGTAAATCACCGTCACCGTTCCGACGATGGCAACCACTCGCAACAGTTTGCGCAACTGTTCCGGCGTTTCCAGCAGATTCGCGGCCAACACGATCAGAAACGGGTACAGCGACATGCAGCGAAGCTGCAACACTGCGCGTAATGGGTGCGGAGAAAAAGGAATCAGAGCCGCTCCGACCACAATGAACGCGATCAGAAAGTACATCACGGAATTGGCATACAAACCGCGTCGGAAATACCGCAACAGAAACGATGCAATCAGAATGACCATCAGCGCGTCCTTGCAGACGGCAATCATGGGAATACCGCCGGCAAACACGTCGTTCAGCAGCGATTGAAACGGCAGGTAGGCAAACACCAACAACAGCACGTCGCGCGGATGCGCAGCCAGCAACACGGCCAGCACGCTCAATGCGCCGATCAATGCCAGCGGAATCCACTGGCTTTCAATCACCAGCAAGGTGAAAAAAAATGGCAGGGCCACTGCGGCCAGCAGCAACAAAAGTTGCCCTGTTGCCTGAGTGTTCAAGGTTTTGATTGTCAGCGTCCCTGCCATAACAAATGCGCTCTTTGTCGTCCGCAAAAATTACTGTCCGTCTGCGTTGAGAATGTCCGCCAGTTTCCACAACCCCAGACTTTTATCGGCATACCTGCCGCCGTCTTCGGTGCAGGCTTCGTTAATCAGCTTCAACGGCGGAGGCAGGTTAAACGGCGCTCGTTCGAAATTGATCGGTCGCCATTCGCCGGTCAGGATGTCTTCGTTTTCTCGCACGTTCGGAAAAGTCGTCGTCAACAAATACTGCGAACCGCTGGCCTTGAACCTTTCCAAAGCCGCCAGGCAATCGCGGTGCGACAGATGCACCAGCGCATCGCGCGAAAAAATCAGGTCTACGCACGGCAACTGGTCTTTGGTGATGTCGCGACACATAAACCGGCGATGAGCGTTGGCGTGATTGCGCGTGTGGCGTTCGACCAGTTCGCGGACGATGTCAACGCCAATGTAGGTTTTGACGTTCAGTTCGACGTGCTGCATCCAAAAGAAATCTCCGCACGGCGCATCGAGCATGGTTTGAATCCCAAGTTCGTTGATGAGCGCCGGAATTTCGCGCGAAATCACCGCCGTTTGAACCAGGTCAGACCCCGGCCCGGAAATCATTTCCTGATCGCGGCGAGGTTCGAAATACAGCTTGGTGAAGATGGATTTGATCGGTCGGTTGCGGTATCGAATGCTGCGAATCGCCTTCAGCAACTTCGACGACCGATGAGTCGGAACAAAATCCAGAACGTTATTTTGTGTAGCCATGGTTAAACTCCTTATGAGGCTGATTGTTTGAGCGAGATGTGTTTGACAACACCCGCCACGATGCCTGTCAGGCGGTCGCGTTCATTGCGGTCGAGAACCCAAATCCATTCCGCAACGATCAGACCGACCAGCAAACTCGCACTGGCGATGTCACCCGTCCCTCCGTGAAAGTTGAAAAAGAAAATGACGGCCAGACCGAAGCCGATGACCGTCAACGAAGCCAGTCGAACGATTCTCGTAAATCTGACGCTCAGCGCCAGACGGGCGTAAGCGCATACGCCAACCAGATACAGCGCATAAGTAACAGCAAACAGCGCGGCGCAACCGGCGGCTCCCCAGCGTGGAATGCAAACCAATCCGGCGATGACGAACAAGACCGTCCAGCCAAACGTGATTGCCAGGTTGTGCCAGACACGTCCCGCAGCCACCAGCGCAGTGTTCAACAATCCCACCAGCAACATCAGCAAGGCGGTCAAACTCATGGCCAGCGTCAACGGCGCAGCGGCCAGATACGCTTTGCCGAACAACGTGCGCACCAGCAATGGGGAAAACAACCCTATGCCCAGCGCCAGCGGCAGCGAAAACATCCACATCGCGCGCAAATTGGCGTTGACCATTGCGCCGAACGCCGAGGAATTCGACGAAGCATGCGTTTCCGAAAAAAAGGTCATGGCCGGTGTATACAGGTTCATCGGAATCAGAAACGTCAGTTGCGACAGCGTGTAGGCAACGCCGAGCAGTCCGACCTCGGTGAATCCGGCGTGCCGCGCAACCATCGTGCTGGCCCACCAATACATCGGCAGATTGAGCAAGGTCATCAACAGCGTCGGCAAAACGAAGGAAGCGATGACGCCCAGAATGCGGCGCGAAATCGTCAATCGAATGCCTTCAGGAAATCGCGCCTTTACCAATCGCGCAACGCTCCAACCCGCCAGAGCCAATCCGAACAAACCGGCCAGCGCCTGTCCGACAAACGCGCCGCGCAATCCCGCCCACCAGATTCCGCTCCAGGTGAATCCAAGCAGCGCGAAGTTCCGCGCCATTTGCACCAGGTTGTACGCGCGAAAATCCTGCAACCCGGCAATCGCGCTGGCGGCCAGCGTGAACGAAGTCAACACCAGCATCATCAGCGCGCCCAATCGAAAGGCGACGCTCAACGAAGCGTCGCGGTACAAATGCGCGGCAATCCAGTGCGAAGCCAGAAAAAACGCTCCGCAAAACATCGCCAATCCCGCCGAAGTCAGCGCCAGCACATTCGCCAGAATCGCGCCACCGAGTTGCCGGTCGCTGGCGTAATGTTGCGGAACCAGTTTGTGCAAAGCCGAATTCTGCCCCAGCCCGAACACGCCAATGACAATCGTCACCAGCGACATGACCACCGAATACACGCCGTAATCCGCCGGACCTAAACCGCGCGCCACTATCACAGGCGTCAGGCCGTACAACATCTGACTGACGCCGCCCAACACGCCCGAATACAACGCCGCCCGCACGTACCGGCGATTCAAATCGCTGGCATCCGCGCCGTGCGCTGCTGATGAAAGTTCCGTGGCGGCTGTCATGAAAAATGGGGCGAGGTCAGCGTTTTTTGGCGAACGCGAAAATCGCCGCCTTGAAAAACCGCAGTGCGAATCGCTGGTGCAGCACGCCCAGCAAATAAAAGAATTTAGAAAACGAAAGGTAATGCGGTTCAGATTCGTGTTCGTAAACGCAATGATCGAACTCAAAGCGGTCGAGAGCCTTCGCCAGTTTGCGGCGCGTGTTGCAACGATAGACAGTCGGAAAAATGTCTTCTTCTTTTTTGCTGTGACGTGCGCGTTTCAACACGGCGGCGTGCAGATGGTTGGGAACCAGACGGGAAATCAGCCCGATGTAACTGTGCGCGTTCGCCGTTCGCAGACACAGATAACCACCCAGTTTGAGAGCGCGGCGACATTCGGCCAGAAACGCTTCGGGGTCTTCGATGTGTTCCAGCACGCAATCGCTGACAATCACGTCCACCGATTCATCTTCCAGCGGCCAGCGCGCAGTTTCGATCCGGCGAAATTCGTCCAGGTACGGATTGAGTTCGCCGACCGGGTCTACGTCAATGCCTATGACTCTTTCGCAATGACCTTTGAGAATGCGGTTTTGACGACGCGCGATCACAGGGTCTTCGCCATACATGCCGCGCCCGCATCCCACATCCAACACAACCGAAGTCGGTTCGATCAGTGATTTCACGCGCGTGTAAAAAGCTATAGTGCCGTCAACATCGGTGAATCCGCCAAAACGGCTTTCGGGATAAAAGATGTTCAGGTAATTAACCATCTCGCCTCCTTACACTCCGCTGACCTTGAGCAACGCCGGAGCCGGAGCAGTGGCGCGTTCCCGATTGTTCGGTTTGGACACTTCCCTGACCCTCAGCCTGTCTTCTTCGGCTTTCACGACTCGTTCCACCGCCAATGCCATCTGGCGCTGGAAAAAATGGCACAGGTAATTGATGTCCATCAGCAGATTTTCGCTCTCCACACTGCGATACAGATTGATGTATCCCCACTGCGTGTCTTTGGTGGAAAGCGACAAACTCAACGACCACAAACGGCTGGTTTTCAAAATGTCCGCTGCGCCCAAACCGCCGCTTTCCCACGCCCAGTAAATACATCCGTTGTGGGCTTTGATTTCCGGTCGTGTGGAACCTGTTTCCCGACTTCGGAAAAGCATGCCCGTTCCGCCCTGATTGAGTTGCACTGTGGCGTAAACGAACGAACTGAGTTCCAGCATCTCCTTCACGGCGTCGAACAATTCGTCGAGCGTCTTCGCCTGTGCCAGCGCCTGGCTGGCGCGACGCACGCGCACATTGTTGGCCAATCGCATTCGCAATTCGGCCAATGACAAACTGCGCTTCAATCCATCGCGGATTTCATCCACTTCGTGATAATGCAGCCGGTCAACCGCGACAATGACTGCCACGCCGACCACAAACAGCCACAATCCGGTCAAGCGGCTGACGCCCCATTCCTGAACGAACAGCAGCGCCTGCAATCCAAGCAGCGCGCATACTCCATACAGCGCCAGCACCACGCGGCGTTGCGACCATCCGAGCGCCAGCAATTTGTGATGAATGTGTTCCTTGTCGCCTTCAAACAACGGACGCCCGCTGGCAAACCGGCGAAACAACGCCAGACTGGTGTCCAGAATCGGCAGCCCAAAGGCCAGCAGCGGAATCGCCACGGCCACCGCCGTCGAAGCCTTTTGCGTTCCCTGCACCGACAGCGTGGCCAGCGTGAAGCCCAGAAACAGCGAGCCGGAATCACCCAAAAAAATCGAAGCCGGGTTGAAGTTGTAGCGCAGGAATCCGATCAAGGCTCCGGCCATTGCCAATGCAATCACCGTCACGAACGCATGCCCCGTCACCGCCGAAACCGTAATCATGACGAAAGCCGCAAACAGCGCGGCTCCGGCGGCCAATCCGTCAATGCCGTCAATCAGGTTGAAGGCGTTGGTGACGGCGACGATCCATCCGACGGTCAGCACAAAACTGATTGCCAGGGGCAATTTGACCGCGCCCGCAAACGACAATGACAGAATTTCAATCCGTCCGCCGAGCGCGAAAAACAACGACGCAGCCAATCCTTGCGCGGCGAATTTGACGCGAGGGCTGACGCCGTGCAGGTCGTCGTAAACGCCAACCAGAAACACGATCATCGCCGGAGCCAGCGCGACAAAAAGCTTTGATCGTTCCTCCCACAGCGCCCACGTCACCTGGTTGTCCACGAATAACAACATCGCCAAAGCCAGCAATACCGCAGCGACGACGGCGATGCCGCCCAGTCGAGGCGTAGCCTGGCGATGCACGCGACGCTGATCGCGCGGCACATCCAGCCAGCCGTAACGTTCGCACACGTGGCGCACGACGGGCGTCAACATCAACGAAAACAAAAACGACAAACTGAAGAGGAGAATGTAGGTGTTCACGGTTGTGCCTTCGATTTATTTTTTGGGGTTTATTTTCGGCGACGTTTCTGCCGTTTGGATTGCGCAGAAACCGACGCCGCGTGTGAGTTCGCGTTCAAAACAGGTTCGTCGGTGGAAAACGGCTGCTCGTCAACGGGATGAGCAAGGATCGGTTCCGCCACAATGTCTTCGGTCGAAACCGGTACAAAGTTGCCGGCGGCGACCTGGGGTTCGCTAACCACTTGTGCGTAATACCCCTGGTAATAATTGGTCGAACGCATTTCGACCTGATTCAGAATTGCGCCCAGAATGTTGGCTCCTCCAGCCAGCAGCATTTGCCGGGAACGGTTCAACGCTTCGCGCGGAGTTTTGCCGCAACGAACGACCATCAGCACGCCGTCCACCATCGAAGACACCAGCACGCCGTCGGTGAAGGAAGCGACAGGCGCGGAATCAATCACTATGTAATCGTAATGCGGCTCCAGGGTTTTGATCAGTCGCCGCATTTGCTCCGACCCCAGCAATTCCGCGGGGTTGGGCGGAACCGGGCCGGCGGTCAACACGTGCAAATCGCTTGCGCCGTAAGGCTGGATCATTTCCAGCAATTCCGGCTCGGACATGGTTCTGGATAGATATGTGCTCAATCCCTGTTTGCCATTCAGTCCAAACACTGTTCGCAATCGCGGACGACGCAAATCGGCGTCAATCAACAACACTCTGGCGTTGGTTTGCGCCAGACTGATGGCCAGATTGATGGAGGAAGTCGTTTTGCCTTCGGCGGGCACACAGGAACTGACAAGCAATGTTTTCGGCGCGCGTCCCGGAGTCGAAAGCAGGACGGCGGTTCGCAACTGCCTGTAAGCTTCAGCGATTTGTTGGTTGGGATTTGTTCCCATCAACAGTTCTGCGCGTCCGTTGGCGAATCGCGAAGTTTTGGCAATCGGGATGGCCGCCAGCGCAGCCAGATGCAGTTTCTTTTCCACGTCGTCAATCGAGCGAACCGTGTCGTTGACGTGCTCAAGCAACAACGCCAATCCAATGCCGGTCGGCAACGACAAAATCAGCGCCAATGCCACGCCTTGCAGCCGCTTGGGGCCGGTCGGTTTGTCGGGAGCGACGGCGTAATCAATGATGCGAACGTTGTTGTAAACCCCGGCCAGCACCACGGCGTTTTCGCGGTAACTTTGCAACAATCCGTTGAGCAGATTTTTGTTGGTTTCGATCTCCTGCTGGATGATGCGGTAATTGACCGCGGCTTCGTTCTGCGCCAGCGTTTCGCCGCGCTGTTTGTTGAAATCCGAGCGCAAGGCTTGTTCGCGCGCCAGCGTTTGCCTGTACCGCGTGCCCAGATTGGTCAGCAACACATTGGTCGAACGGTCGCGCGCCTGTTCGATGTCTTTTTCCAGCGACTTGATCTGCTGGGTGGTTTCCTGAACCTCCGGCCATTCTTCTGTGTTTTCGACCAACAGTTGAGCGCGTTTTTGCCACAATTCCGCCAGTCGGGTTTTGGAATCTATGAGCTGTTTGGAAATGTTTTCTTCGGCCAGAGCGCTGGCGGCTCCCGGAGCCAGCGCAGCCTGATAAGCGGTTTCGGCCAGCTTGCGTTCGTTTTCCGATTCCAGCAATTGTTTGTTGAGTCCGATCAACCGTTCGACCACTGTGTTCTGGCTGGCGTCGAGCGAGAGAATTTCCTTGCTCTTGGCGTACTGGATCAAACGTTCTTCGCCGCTGCGAATTTGCGATTGCAATTCGGCGATTCGTTTCTGCAAAAAGCTGCCGGTGGAGACATTCTTTTCGGCTTTTCGTTCCAGATTGGATTGCGCCAGCACGTCGGCAATGACATTGACCACTTTCGCCGCAAAACGCGGGTCGTGATGTTTGTATCGAATTTCAATCAACCGTGTGGTGTCACGGCCAAATCCCATTCGTTTTTCGATCACGGGTTCGACCTGCAAATCTTCCTGCAAATCCTTGACGTAGGTTTGGTACCGTTCAGCTTCTTCCAGATCGGTGTTGGAAGTGGCCGGAGCGACTTCACTGGTCAACGCCAACTTGTTTTCGTCAGAAGCGCCGGATTTATCCTTGCCGCTCATGCCGAACATCCGCCGCAGGTTTTGCCACGTCGAACGGCTGTTTGCCGATTTCTGATTGTTCAGAAAATCGTTGACCTCCGGATCGAGCGTCTTGACGACGCGGCGCAACAATCCGGGACTGGTCAGAATACGCAATTGCGTGTTGAAGTAAGCAGGGTCGTTGGACTGGCTGTTGACGACTACGGAATTGTTTTTCGTGGCTCCGCTGAGCGCCGGATTCATGTCTTCCTGATCTATCTGCACCAACGCCTGCGCCTGGAAAATATCCGGCTTTCGCGCCATGTAAATCGTCGTCAGCATGGTGACCAGCGCGGCAATGCCCGCAATCATCCACAGCCGTTTACGAACCGAGCGCCAGTAATCCAGCAAACGAATGTTCCCGTCACCTTCGGATTCCGCTCCCGGTAAAACTCTGGGAGCCAGGGCCACATCCATTCGCTCTTTCAAGATCAACGTGTCCGAGACTTTCGATCTGGTAGATACTTCCATTGCTAAACCTGAAATTCTGGTTGCGTTCGAACCATTCGAAGCGGGGGCACAAGTTTGAATATCCACAACGGGGCAAAGGGCAACTGGGCAAGAACATTCATCGAAAGACGTACAGCGGAAGAGTGCTCAATGTCGGTCCAGCGCCGCCAAGCAGATTCCGCATAAATCGTCGGCCACTATGCGTCTGCACTTCGACAATGTCGCCGGGGTTCAACAACGGATCATCGGCCTGCTTTTGACTGATGGCGATCAGGTTGACGAACAATTCGGATTTCTTTCGTTTGCCCGGCTCCTGGCGAATGACGCGAATCCGTTTCAGATTGCTGTCGGGCAACGCGCCGCCTGCGGTCGCAATCGCCTGCGATAAAGTGGTGGGCACTTTCAACAAAATCGGCGCCGGTTTGTAAACGTTGCCCACGATGAATGCCTGATCGGCTTCGGGAACGGTAATCACATCGCCCGGTTGAATGTAGGGGTTGGACTGGTAATCGCCCTGCAAGGTTTCGGCCAAACCGTACACTTCAAAATTTCCCAAATCCTCTTCGTTGACGAAGGGAGCGCCCGACGCATCGCAACTCAACCCATTGCCCATGTGCGCGACCTGTATGCGCGTTCCGGCTCTGTCGGTGGGGCCGCCCACCAGCGAAATCAACTCCAACAATCGCACGCGGCGCTGAAGCTGAAAGCGTCCGGGTTTTTCGACTGCGCCAATTACGGCCACAGGCTGGGAGTTGTATTCCTTGATGTAAACAAACACCTGCGGATTGCGCTGGTATTTTTTGTAGCGTTGGGCGATTTCCCCGGCCAGGTCGCTTTCGGTTCGACAAACCGCGCGCAGTTCCTCTTCGATCAACGGCATGCGGATCATTCCGCGCGCATCCACGCGAGCCGCGTCGAGCGAAAGTTGTGGCCGATTGAAAACGCGAATTTCCAGCACGTCGCCCGGCCCGATTCGGTATCTGTCGTCCAGTTTGGAATCCAACCCGGTTTCCGTTTGAGGAGCCGCTCCTGCTACAGCGGCTCCCCACGGATTCGTCGCGTTGTCTGCGCCCACCTGAGCAATTCCCGTCACCGTCACCGCCGCAACCACCGCGAACGACACAACCAGCATTGTCAGATTCAGACTTCGATTCCAATTCCAGAATTTCATGACTGCCTCCTCGGCGAAGCTTATCGCCCGGTCAGCGCGGCGCGACGCGAAGCCAGCGCCTCACGCAAATGATTCGGACAAGCCAGATTCAAAACGGTGTTGCTTATTTTGACTGTCAATTCGTCATGTTCTCGAAAATAAGCGCCGGTCAGCGGATTATCCTGCGTCTTGACGATGACGCCTTCTCGAATCCATTGCCAGAACTGCGATTGCGTAGTCCAGAACCGGTTGCCGCTGCGACAAATGACCAGTGCATTTCGTTTTTTCTTTTTATCCTTCTTGTTCATAGTTGTTCCCCTCTTCGACAAATAAAGACACTTCGACCTCAGCCTGCTGTTTTCCCGCAAGGACGGGAAAAAGCATGCCAAGCCCCGAAGGGAAACCTCGAACGCGAGGCTGCGATTGTGTTGACGATTAGTCCGAACGCTCCTGATGGCTGATTCAGACAAGTGTGTGCGAAGGCTTCAGCAGATGAACAGGCCTCTGTTGGCTTGCATTTGCCTGGTTCCATTTTTCATTTTTCATCGCTGCGCAATGAGGAGAGCAATGACAAATCAAAAATGGAAATTCCTATGAAGCTTTTGCTTGAACTCGACAATTGAAACTGGCGCTCCGTCAGGAGTAAACAAGTGGTCTTCCACTCCCCATTCTTGACCTGCCCCGTGGCAGGTCAGCATCCCCGAGTGAAGCTTCAAACCTCAACTCACTCAACAGAGCGCCAGACCCTGAATTACTTTCCAGATTCCCTGCTGCCTGACGACGAATTCATCTGAGAAAGCAATTGCGAAATCAACTCCGTGCGGCGTTTGACCCCGTACTTTACGAAAATATGCCGCAGATGAAATTTGACAGTCTGTTCACTGATATACAGGCGTTTGCCGATTTCCAGGTTGGTCAACCCTTCGGCGCAGCAAATGGCCACTTCGGCTTCGCGGCGACTTAAATCGTTTCGCTCCGCAATGCGACTCATCGCGTGACCAATGACGGCTTTCGACGATTCCACATCATCTTTACCCAACTCTGAATGCTCAGCCACAAATTCGCTTCGTTCCAGAATCTCTTCCGGCGTGAACACGAAATACACCGTCTCCTGATGTCGCAAATTGCCATCGCCAACGACCTTGTATCGTTCGATGCTGTGTTTCTGAATCAGTCCGTTCAACCCGCGCCGGATGGCGCTGTAATTCGGCAACCGTGTCAAAACCATCAACTGGCGCAGGCTGAAGGCGCAAACTCGCGTTTTGGCTGCCATCACTTCCGCCAACATCACTTCATAAACCTGATGCTCGACCTGAGAATGATTCAGCCAGAGTTTCGACGCCATCTGCCCTTTGCCACCGGCAAGACTGATTTCCTGCCCCATGTTTTGCTGACTCGACGCCATATTCGACACCACGTAAGACATTCTTTCGTTCGGTTCACTGTTCATTGTGTTGGCACCATTGATGACTCCGTTCCTGATCAGAAACAGAGATAAAGGCGCGACTTGGGATATGGCCCAGATCGAATCGCCGATGACCTGTCAATCCGGATAACCACTTCCCCAGATTAGCGGTTATCTTGCCGCTGAAGCCTCTCTTCAACCGGCCACAACTGAAACCGGCTGTAACGGTGAAGCCTGACACCCACATGACATGCTTCGCCTTCGGCACTCAGATTCACTTGTCAACAACGAACCACGTAATTTGGATAGAGCCGAATTCATCCCCCAGACTTCTTCTCTAACCAAACCGCCTGGGCTTTCAGTCCCAAGTCGCAGGGCGATCATACGCATTGGGCTTGAGCAATTCTTAAGCTTTGGTTGAGTAGCACGACCCTCAAAAAGGCAAGCGAAAAGACACTTGAGGACGAATCTTGAGAAACTCTTAAATGCTTGTTTATTTTGGATTTAGATCGGTTTTCAGGTCACTGTATGGAATACCCGCAAAACTTGAACCAAGCG
>ERZ1066125.198-NODE-198-length-30540-cov-27.213121_pt1 | contig 30540 bp, 25 predicted proteins | sample MGYA00382772_ERZ1066125 | MGnify/ENA primary metagenome ERZ1066125 (study PRJEB33369, sample SAMEA5778355) | biofilm metagenome | biome: Industrial cooling water; feature: Water cooling tower basin; material: Biofilm | place: United Arab Emirates | collected... | reverse complement strand
AAACTACGGTGACGGCGGAGACGGCTGGACGTGGATAAGCAGCAATCCATCGCCGACATCGGGGAGTTCAGCGCATCAGTCGAACATCGCGGCTGGAATGCATCAGCATTACTTCACTGGCGCGACTGCGACAATGGCGGTCAGCAGCGGCGACAAGCTCTTTGCGTATGTCTACCTCGATCCGGGGAATATGCCGAATAGCATCTATCATTTCGACGGATACAGGCGTCGAGCGCAGTGGATAATCAACAGAGTGCAGAGAAACACCGCCGGTTCGTAGTTCTCGATTTATGCCGAGTGATGCGGTTTTTTACTTGCTGGCGGTCTCTGTCACGACCCGGCCTTTTTTCACTTTCAGGTTCAAATCTTCTGTAGCCGATTCGTAAAAGATGCGGCCTTGCATCATTTCATCCGTAGTCTTTTCTCCCCACAGAATGGTTTTCGTCGGATCAGGGTTGAATTTGTTTTTGGCGCTGTTGTCGAACGTGCCGATGAATTCCACCGAAGTTCCTTTGGGAACTTTGATCGGTTCGGCGAAAACGTAACTGCGCTGCCAGTTGAAATCGTAATTCGGCACTTCAAACAATGTTTCCACGCGGCCATCAGGAAAGGTGAATCGGAAAGCGTATGATTTTCCGCGCAGGTGCATGTGAACGTGGAAGAATCGAATTACAGCATCAGAAGAAAAAGTGCGTTTGGAAATCAGCGAGTAATTCGCTTCGCCCGGCGGAATCTGCAAATCCTTGCGGTCGCCGAAGAGCATCTGCAAATTCTTTCGTACGGTTCCGTCAGCCAGATAAATTCCCAGCGAAGTCTGATCCGACGTTTCCTGTTCGTTTGGGCCGTAATGAATCTGAATGCCGAACCGCATGCCTTTGGGGATTCGCACGCCTGTGCCTTCGGGCAGCAAAATGTCGTTGGAACCGGGAACCCAGCCGGAAATCATGATTGTGCCACGTGCGCTGGGATCGAAATCGCCTTCAAAATATCCTTCGTCTGGGACTTTCAAGCTCGGCGGAACCAGATGCGTGTTGGCGTGGTGAACGGCTTTGGGATTGCCGGGGCGTGTGACTATGCTGCGAACCCAGGTGTCTTCGGTGAAAACGTGATCGAACACGAAAAATGCGTATTGATCGGCTGGGCTGGCTTTCAACGTGTAGGCTTTTTTCGCCGTCAGGATCAAATCGGGCTGGCCGCTTGCCCACCCGGTTTTCCAACTTTTAGGCGCAGGCATATCTTTCGGATTTCCTTTGGCGGCTCCGCCATCCACCCATTTGACGATGGTGGCAATTTCCTGATCGGTCAATCGCGGATCGTGATCGTAGCGGCCAATCGTTCCGGCAGCGTGAAACGGCGGCATTTGTCGGTTGACGACTTTTTCCTTGATTGCTTTAGCCCACGGGCGAACTTGCTCGTAAGTCATCAGCGACATCGGGGCGATGGCTCCTGCGCGATGGCACTCTTCGCAGCGATTTTGAAAGATCGGCGCAATGTGTTTGGTGAAATTGACCGAAGTCTTATCTACGGCATTGCCAGAAACTGTTGAAGTCGAGTACAACGCCAATCCAAGCAGACAACCGAGACCAACGAACACAAGTTTTTTCATTTCGATTTTCCTTCCGAGCGAGTGGAATTGAGAGTCGCGATTATAAAACCTAACTTCGGAGATGCACAGATGCCGAATCTTGAAAATCTGACGCGACGAACGTTTTTGAATTTGTCGGCTGGCGCAATGGCAGGTTCCTGTTTGGGCGGAGCGTTTGCACAAACTCGACCAGACCTTTCGGCAATCAAAACCCGCGCTGATTGGCAACGAGCGCAAAAGCGGATTCTCGATGGCATGCAATTGGTGATGGGAAATTTGCCAACGTCCAAACGCGAACCGATTCGGTTTCAGGAACTCGGCAAAGAAGACCTGGGCGCATTCACTCGGACGAAAATCAAGTATCTGGCAGAACGTGACGATTGGGTGATGGCTTATTTGCTGATTCCGAAGAATCGAAAGCGTCGCGCTCCGGGGATGTTGTGTTTGCACCAGACCGTCAGAATCGGGAAAAGCGAACCGGTGGGTTTGGGCGGCAGCGCGAATCTTCATTACGCCAAAGAACTGGCCGAACGCGGTTACGTTTGCATTGCGCCCGATTATCCGTACCTCGGCGAAAACACCTTCAATCCTTACGAAAATGGTTACGTCAGTTGCACGATGAAAGGCATAGTGAACCACATGCGAGCCGTTGATCTGTTGCAATCGTTGCCGATGGTGGATGACAAGCGGATTGGTTCGATTGGGCATTCGCTGGGTGGGCATAACACGTTGTTCGTCGCGGCTTTCGATCAACGCATCAAGGCGATGGTGACAAGCTGTGGTTTCACATCAGCGAAGAAGTATTACAAAGGCGATCTGACGGGCTGGGCGGGCGTTCGATACATGCCGTTGATTGCTGACAAGTACGACAAAGACCCCGATCGGATGCCGTTCGATTTTCCAGAATTGCTGGTGGCGATGGCTCCGCGTCCGTTGTTCATCAACGCGCCGCTGCGCGATGGTAACTTCGAGGTTTCCGGCGTGCAGGATTGCGTCAATGCCGCTCAACCGATTTACGATCGTGTGTTCAACGCCAGAGACAAATTGGTTGCTGTCCACCCAGATGCCGGCCACGACTTTCCGCCGGATGTTCGACGGAAAGTTTGGAATTTTCTCGACCGCTGGTTGATGGCTTGAACAGCCAGGAACGGAAAGTGAGCGTCAATCGGCTGAGTTGGCAGGTGCAAAAACGTTTGAAGCTGGCGTGAGCATCAACTCGCGCCAGCTTCAAATTGGCAAAGCCTATTTGGCTTCGGCTTGTTGCATATAACCCGGCGGGCATTTTTCTCGTCGTTCTTTTTCGCGCCGCCTCATTTCTTTTTTCGACGGCCACTTCAATTTGCCAAGCTGGTCGTCGCCGTAATACGGAACCGTATACACGCCGCGATCGGTGCGAATCGCTTCGCCGGACAGGCGATCAACGATCACCCAGTCGAAATTCACCAGCAGGTTTTTCTTGTCCTTGCTGCCGTCGGGATTTTGCGGATAACCGATCTTGGTGATGATGAACGACGGAAGTTCGGATTCCGCAGCGGCAGTGATGTCGCCTTTTTTGGCTCCTACCCATCCGCTGGGACCAGCATATTTGTCCTTGTTCTGGTTTTTCGGCAAGAAGGGAATCATCTTCTTGAAAAAGCCCAGATACTCCTGCGCAAAGGTGTCCTTGAAGGCGTGATTGTGGAACAGGGCCAGCGACGCCGGAGCGCGGTGCAGATTGATGGGCCGATAAGCGCGATTATCGCCGGGTTGACCGGGGATCATGGTCACCATGGCCATATCCTTGTCGTAGCCCAGATAACCGCCGCCTTCGCTGCGGTCGTTCTGCAGGTCGAGCGAAACGTTCCAGCCAACAGTGTCCAGAAATCCAGGAACGCCAATCGAACGATGAAATATCATCAACCGGCTGAGTTGAATGTTGGTCAATTTATCCGGTTCGACTCGTTCGGTGTAAGCCTGTTTTTCCTGGTTAATCATGTTTCGCAGTTTGCGAACCGTTCGGAACAGGCCGTTGCTGTTGGCCAGTGCAATTTCGCGTTCCAGTTCCTTGACCAGATCGTTATGGCTGCGTTCGACAATGCGGTCAATCGGAATGTCTTTGACGCCGGCAATCAATGCTTTGCGATCCAGCAACAGTTTGGTTTCTTCTTCGTTGTCGGAGATGTCGGCAAGAAACATGATGTCGGCCACTGTCAATTCAATGGCGAGTTCGCGGGCCATTCGCGTAATCTTGGCGCGTTTTTCCGGCGTCAGCGTTTGCGACAGTATGGCGATGCGCTGCATGTTCCAGACATTGGTCGAAACCGTGCCGACGCTCTTCAGAAAGGCTTTGGTTTCGGCATATTGCGGCGAAAGCAATGCGTCAAGCGCCTCTGCGTCATCCTTGAATTCGCGGAACGAAAGGATGAAATGCCGCGCGGATTCCTGGTTGATGCCGGGACCGTATTCATCCAGCACTCGCCGAATGAAATGGGCAAAGGTCGGACATTTGATTTCATCCGCCAGCCGATACACTCCCAGGTTGTATTCGATGGCGCTGAAGGCTCCGAAATCCTTGGGTTCGAGCTTCAGGTTGTCCAAAAATGCGATCAGCGTATTGAATGGGATTTTGTGTTCTTCGCCAATGACCAGCAACTGCAATGTTGGCGCAAAGGCATTGGCGGAATTTTCACTGGTAGGGGCGATTTTGCTTAAAACCTGCCGGAAATCTTCCGGCCCAGTTCGACGGAACAACACTTTGGGCAACCAATATGAATCGCCTACGCTGCCCAGCATTGGGCCGATGACGTGATCCGGAATCTGAAATCGGCTGCGAAGTATACCCGCATATTGTCTGAACTTCGGCGCCGCGAAGGGGCCGAACCACATCGAACCGCCGATTCTGATCAGGGATTGCGTTCCAATGCGACCGTCACGGAACACACCAGCGTAATATCGCTTGATGAGTTCGCGGTGTTGTATCAGCACGTAATACTTTTCAATCAGTTCAGGGCCATATTCGCTGAGCGTGTCGAAAGTTTCATCTACGACATTGCCATTTCGCGTCTCAAAACCGCAGCCGAATTCCTTGACCAGCCGATGATACTGGCGTGCATTCAATCCAGAGAGGAAAAAGACGCGCGCCTCTTCGCCTTCTTCCGACATCAGCCATTCAATGTGACGAGGCCTGATGTCTGTGAATTTCCAGTCTTTGGTTAATGACTTCTCCAATCGCTCATTGAGCGGCGCTATGTTGAACACCCGTTCCCAAAATGGTTGGCGCGGAGGTTTTTTTGCAGTTTGAGCGCCCGTTTGAGTTTGGTTTGGATCAGGCTTCGACTGTTCGTCAATTTGGGCAATGACTTCTTGTGTTGTCGCTGCAAGGCTGCTTTCCTGGGGAGGTTGTTGAATTTCTGGTGTGACAACAGGAACTTGCCCGTAAACTTTGACGACAGGGAAGGTGTTTGCTGACAATTCGAGTCGAGAAAATCCGGCAGACACAATACGCATTTCAGCAGGACTCGCTTGCTCGATTACCGATTGAGTTGGCAAATAGACTGGACTGACAATCACGGTGTACTCCTAAATCTGTTGTTGGCGTAATGTCGTTGTTTTAGCCCGCCGAACGGCGAGCTACCTGAGTGCTGTACGGCGGATTATGCCATCGTCTTCTGTAGAGGCAAGAAAACTGAGGAAGATTTCAGAAATTTATTTATTGGCGAATCGAAGTCCCAAAAATTACATTCGGCCATCAACCGATTGAGAAAGCTTCAATCGGTTGATGGCCGTTGCTGATTGAAAATAAGGATTGTTGGTTGGCTGAAAAAAAAACGAGCGAACAGGTCAGGACAGTTTGACCGAAATCAATTTGGAAACGCCGGGGTCTTCCATCGTCACGCCATAAAGCGTTTGGGCGGCTTCCATGGTGCGTTTGGCGTGCGTGATGACCAGAAACTGAGTGTTGTTGCTCATTTCCAGAATCTTGTCGGAAAAACGTCCGATGTTCATTTCGTCCAACGGCGCGTCCACTTCGTCCAGCAGACAAAATGGACTTGGGCGATATTTGAAAATGCCCAGCACCAGCGCCATTGCCGTCATGGCTTTTTCGCCGCCGGAAAGCAGCAACACGTTTTGCAGGCGTTTGCCGGGCGGTTGAGCGATGATTTCGATGCCGCTTTCCAGCACGTCGGTTTCGTCAATCAACCGCATTTCACCCTGTCCACCGCCGAACAATTCGACAAACATGGTTTTGAAATTGGCATTGATGGCGTGGAAGGCTTCGACGAAACGTTCGCGCGACCGTTTCTTGATTTCAGCAATGGCTTCCTGTGTGTCGGCAATCGCTTTTTCGATGTCGGTCTTTTGCGTGTCCAAAAACTCGAACCGCTCTTCGATTTCGGTCAGTTCCTGCAGCGCCATCATGTTGACCGGCCCCAGCGCATCAATCTTGGCGCGCAATTCATCCAATCGCGCTTTGGCGATTTCCAGATTGAAATCATCAGGAACCTGCCAGAACGAAATCTCGAAATCATCGGCGAGCGCCAAATCTTCGTCGGTCTCTTCGTCCGATTCGTCGCCAACGACTGATAACGGTTCGGATTGAGGCGGCATTTGAAGCGCGGGTTGCGCAGCGGAACTTTCAGTGGATTCGTCGTCCGAAGTCTGGGGCAGGCTTTCAAGAGTTTTTCGATTTTGCTCCAACCGTTCGCAGACTTCGATGATGTTTTCGCCGAGTTCGGCGTGACAGGCTTGAATCAAATGTTCCAGACCGCTGGTCAATTTGGCGCGTTCGATTTCTTTTTGGGCGCGCTCTTCGCGAGCTTGCGCTGATGAATCGCGCAGTTGGCGAAGCTGTGCGTCCAGCGTTTCCAGTCGGTTGCGAGCCGATGCCAACGTCACCGTCTTGTTTTCCAATTCAACAGCGTGAGTTTGTTGCCGGGCGGCCAGCGACTGCAACTGTTCCGATGTGCTGACCAGAGTCGTTTGAATGGTGTTGGATTGTTCTTCCGCTTCGATGGCTTCGAATCGCGTGCGTTCCAGCCGGTTGGACAGATCGCTGGATTCGTTTTCCAACCGGCGAATGTCATTGGACAATCCGCGCCGCCGCTCGGTTTTAGTGGCGAATTCCGAGCGGCGAGAGGAAAGAACCTGAACGCGCTCCGCCGCCGCGCGCCTGAGTTCGGCCAGTTCGGCTTGAGCCTGATTGACTATCTGTTCAGCATTGGCGCGGGTTTGCTCGGCTTCTTCCGTTTGTTGAGCTGCGTGTCGAAGCTTGGTCTGGAAATCAGTTCGTTCTTCTTCGACCTGCGCAGTTTCCTGTTCGACAACGCGGATATGAGTCGTTGACCGTTCCAGTTCGCGCGCCAGTTGTTGCAATTGTTCTCGCTGAACAGCCAGTTGTTTTTCTATCTGACGCTGTTCGGCGTCCAACCGTCGCTGATCATCTTCGTGCGCGGCGATTCTGACTTTGATTTCTTCAAGCTCGGTTTCGATGGTTTCGACTGCCACCACCAGCGCATCGAGCTTTTCGGTCAATTCGGAAATCTCGCGCTTCAGCGCCAACACGCCCAGTCCGGTTCCTTCGCCGCCGCCGCCTGTAATCAGTCGCCCGCCAATCACTCTTTCGCCGGTTTTGGCCAACATCATCGCAGTGTGAGCGTTGCCGTTTTGCGCGATGGAAGCCGTCACGGCTTCGCTGGCGTCGCTGACGATCTTGGCGTTGGACAAGCTGGGCATGGCAAAGCGAAACGCTTCGGAAAATTCCGGGCGAAGTCCTAACAGCGTTCCCAGGGTCTGATGGCCATTGCCGTTTCCATTTCCATTTCCATTCAACGAATGCGTCGTGTCGTGGTGGGAGTTCTGGTTGATGACCAGAAATGTCGCGCGACCCGCGCCTTCGGATTTCAGAAATTCAATTGCCTGCAGTGCGTCGTCGAAACTTGGCACGACGACGAACTGCAATTCTTCGCGCAGAGACAATTCGACGAGCGATTCATATTCCGGCGCCACTTTGACGAAATCGGCCAATGTTCCCATGGTGCGGAACTTGGGCGAATTGCCATTTCGCGTGTGGTTGAAAATTGCCTGCACGGCTTCGGAAAAATACGAATGCTGTTCGCGAAGCTGGATCAAGGATTTCAAACGCTGCTCAACCGTTGTTAGCTCACGTTGCAGGTTGGCAAATCGCGTTTGTTTTTCATCTCGTGAGCGGCGAGCCAGAGAAAGTTCCGAGGTCGTCGTCGCCAGTTCTTCGCCAACCTGAAATTGCCGCTGCGTGATTTCTTCAACCTTGAAAGAAAGCTCTTCATGCTGTTTGCGAGCGGTTTCGGTTTGAGCGGCGGCGCGGTCGCGTTCGGTCGCCAGACCTTTCAACCTGGCTTCGCAACGATCCACCGATTCGGTGAATTGCCGTTTCAATTGTCGCCAGCGTTCCAGCGTCGTGGCGTTTTCATAAACGTTTTTGCGCGCTTCCTCCAGCCGTTTTTCGGCTTCGGCGTCTTGTTCAGTTTGTAGCCGATGAGCATTTTCGGCATCGGCCAGGGCTTTGCTTTCGGTGTTGATCTCGACTTCGATCTGCTGCAAATCGCCGCGCAACCGCGTCAATTCCCTGGTGATGAAATCCGTTCTCTCGACAATCACGGCTTGGTCTTTGGCAAACTGCGTCGCGCGCGCGCCCAGCGATTGAAGTTGCTGCGTCAGGTAATTGTGTTGTTGCCGCGCGCGTTCGGCTTCCAGGTTGACATCGGCGGCAAGTTGCCGCGTTTCGTTCAACTGTTCTTCGGCGTTTCGCGCGGATTGCGCGGCGACGGCTTGTTCTTCTTCCAATTGGGCGATGGTGCCGGCGATTTCCGTTTCGCGCGTCGAACCGGTTTCCAGAGCCGTTTCCAGTTGGTCGAGCGTTTGCGTCAGGTTTCGGAAATCCACGACAAAGACGGCCCGCATCAGATCGCGCATTTCCTGCCGGAATTTCTGATAACGGCGCGCGCGCCCTGCCTGACGACGCAAACTGTTCTGTTGGCGTTCGATCTCGGCCAGAATGTCAGTTACGCGCGACAAGTTTTGTTTCGACGCTTCCAGCTTCAATTCCGCCGAATGCTGGCGCATCTTGAATTTTGAAATGCCCGCGGCTTCTTCGATCAACGCGCGCCTATCCATGGGCTTGGCCGACAAAACCTGACCGATGCGTCCTTGTTCGATGATCGCGTAATGAGCGCCGCCGAGTCCTGTTCCGGCAAACAAATCCTGTACGTCGCGCAATCGGCAAGCCCGACCGTTCAGTTCGTATTCGCTTTCGCCCGTTCGATACAAACGGCGACCGACGACTATGCGTTCGCCTTCGTGAAAAACCTTTACCCCGGAAGTCGTATTAGTTTTGCGTCTTTTTTTGGCTTGCTGAGCCGCTGGTTGGGCATCGGCCAAGTCTGATTGTGGCTCGCCAGAGTTTTCAGAAGAAGCTTCAAGCGTTGTTTCGCCTTCAACCGGTTGAGCTTTGGATTCGGCTTCCAATTCTGCCTGGTATGCTTCGGCTTGTTCTACGGCTTGAGCAGCTTTTTCGGCGGCTTCGGCGGCGTGCTTTTCCGCGTCGGCGGCGGTGGCTTCGCCGCGAATCTCGAAGGTTTCCTGCACTATCATCGTCAACATGACTTCAGCCATTCCGGCGGCTTGACGATTGCGACTGCCCTGAAAGATGACATCTTCCATTTTGGCTCCGCGCAATGCTTTGGCTCGCTGTTCGCCGATAACCCAACTGATGGCGTCCGCCACATTGGACTTACCGCAACCATTCGGCCCCACGACTGCCGTGATGCCTTCCAAGTCGAAAACAACTTCAGTCGGGTCGCAAAAAGACTTGAAACCTTGCAGGGATAATTTTTCGATCCTAAGCATGAAAAGATTTTACCGCCTCAGGGAAGATAAACGAGACACCACAACTAATAGGGCTGCCTAAAATTGAGCGCGCACTATACGGTAGAGAATTTGTCCTTGTCAATCCGATGATTCCGGGCTTTTGAGGAAGGATCGAGGGTGGTTTGAAGCGAAAAATTCGCACCCTTGACAGGCTTGCAAGGCAAGCCTGTCAAGGGTGCGTGAGAGGGAAAAAGCTTTCGTTTACAGAATACCCGCGCGTTCGAAATAAGGCTCCATCAATCGAATGCCATCCATTCCGGGCAGGCTGGCCATTTTGGCGTCCACTTCTCGCACCAGCTTTTTGCCGAATTCGCCGGGGAAAACGATTGAAAACAACCGCTTGACTTCCGCTGGCGATTTGACTCCTGCGCCAACCGGAACCCAGTTGAATTCCAGCAGACGGCGCGCCAGCCGTTGCGCGCTGCGGGATTGGCGCAGCAATTCACGTGCGTGGTTGAAATACCAGGCGAAATGGCGCCGCTCCTGTTTGGCGATTCTTTCGCACAGCGTTTTCAAGGCCGGATTTTGTGTGACGCCGTAAAGTCGTTCGTAACCACGCAGCGTAGTCATTTCCTGAATCGCGCCGAACGACAAATACACGGCGGGGAATTGGTGATGAAAGATTTTCGACAGTAACGGCGCAAACAACATTTCCAGCCATTCGTTCCGGCGTGCGCGGCTTTTGATTTTTTCGATGCGGTTATCTTCCAGCTTGTGACCGCATTCAGACAGCAGGTTTGCCAATTCGTAGCCGTGAAAAAACTCTTCGTAATTCCAGGTGGTCAGAAACGCGGAAACATCGGGTTTGAAGGCGATCTTCATTTGCAGCAGCATTCGCAGGTAGCGAATCGTCTGGCTTTCGATATCTGAAAAATACGTCAGCACGAATCGTTCGTCGTCGGTCAGCCCGACCCGCCGTGCGGTTTCCCAATCCAGGTCTTTGGTTTCGATTTTGGCGGACACTGAGATATAACGGTCAAAATCTGGTCTCATAGGATTTGCTCCAAATTGAATTCACAGTCTGATTGTTCGGGATAAAAAAGCAGGTCAAAGCCTTCGCCTCTGGCGACTGACTTTGCCTGCCTTTTTTACGGTTATTGGAGCTTGCCGGATTTTTGCAGGAGAGGATTTTATTTACCGAACACGCCTATGACGACCAGCGCGATTCCGATGACAACGTGCAGAATGTCATCCATTCGAGTCCATTTGAAATGCTGTTTGGGAAACAGATTGGCGAAACTGGCGACGGCTTGATACAGGTCAATCAAGCCAAACCCTATATTGAAGGCTCGAATCCCGCCTTCATTACCGGACAACATAATGAGCGCGCCGAGAATGCCGAAACCGATGTGAAAGAGGTTGTAGGAAGTTGTAACGCTGGTCAGGCTCTTGTTGGCAGGCAGAACAAATCCCAGAATGCCCACCAGCACCAGAATCGGGGCGAAAATCGCCAGCGTCAGCGAGTTCAAATGATCGAAATACATTGTGCAGCTTGTGGGGTTAAGAGACTGCGAGTTTCAGCCTGGGATGCCTGGGGCTGCAAACCCGTAATCGGTGTTCACTTCACATCCAGCAGTTCCACATCGAAATACAAGGTTGCGTTGGGCGGAATGTCCGCTCCGGCTCCTCTGGCTCCGTAACCCAGATTGGCCGGAATAATGAGTTTGCGTTTGCCGCCAATTTTCATCGTCATCACGCCTTCATCCCAGCCTTTGATGACCTGGCCGGTTCCAATGGTGAATGTAAAAGGCTGGCGTCCGACCGAACTGTCAAATTGCTTTCCGTTTTCAAGCTTGCCGGTGTAATGAACCGTGACTTGTTTGCCGGGCGAAGGGGTAGCTCCGGTTCCGACGACTTCGTCAATATATTTCAAACCTGAAGGTGTCGTAGTTTCCGTGCCGGAAGTGGAGTTGAACCAGAAATAATAAACTCCAAAACCCGCGATGAGAGCAATGATCGCCAAACCAAGTATCAGATTGGTATTGCTGTTGGATTTTTTGGCATTAAGTGCGCTTTTGGGAACATAACCACGCCCTTTTTTAGTGTTACGAGAAGTAGACAAGTGAACACGCTCCTTTGAAAAATGTTCGACAAGCTGCCAGCTTGTCGTGGTCTTGATTTAGCGCTTCTCTGAGTCACTGACAAGCCAGCGTCAAGTCGGACATTGCGGTGCAGCCGTTTTCATTGGTTTATAAATTGGTATGCCGATGTGAACCGGTGAACCGAACGGAAAAGCTAAAGGGCTACGGCGTGCGTAGCCCTTTTGTTGTTGAACTGGGAGGCAGGGAGTCGAACCCCGATAGGCGGATCCAGAGTCCGCAGTCTTACCATTAGACGACCTCCCATCAAAGCGAACGCAATATAGGAGCCGAGATTTGATCTGTCAAGACATCGAACTGGTTTGCAAAGGGATTGGCGATTACGGAATGAGAACTGCGGGGTCCCACAGGTCAGGCTGTGGCGCGAACGCTGATTTTCAAACTGGTCAATGAGTATTCTTCGCGCGTCAATGTTGAGGAGTGAATGGCCAAGCGGCCAAAGCAAGAAGATGCTCCGACAAATTGAAAGCTGGAAAGAGAAAGAGGAGGCCAAGTTATGAAAAACGCACCTGTCATCAAAACCTTGTTGACCATTTCCGTACTGACCTTGCTGGTAACCGCAACCGTATTCGGGCAGGCTCAGGACGTAGAGATGAATTGGAAGCTGAAAGGCGTCATCGTCAAAATGAAAGACGGGCGGCAATTGGTTGGCTACGTCATTGAGCAACCGGCTCAACATTGTCCCACGCCTAGCGAAGATTTGATCCTGTACACCGAGGTTTATCGCGTCTCGAAAGCGGCGGGACTTGAACGAACAACCTTTGTCACGACCGAAGCGCAAAAACTCTTTCTCAAAGCCGATGAAGTGGCCAAAATTGTCGTCGCGCGCAGGCCTTATGACGGGCAGATTGCTGACTGGGAATTGATGACGGTTCAATCGCCCGAAGCCATCAAGTGGGTCACTACCGAACGACCAAAAGCTTATTTTGACCGATGGGAAGACGGTTATATTGGCAGGCTTATCAGTTACAACAATGAGATTGGAGAGCAGGAACTGAACTCCATTTCTCAAAAGATCAAACAGCGCATTGAAAGGTTTTGGGCGAAAAGTGAGCAAGGCGGAGACAAAGCCTGGGAGAAAGAATGGGCTGACATCAAACGTGGGTTGGAACTTCGCCGAATCGTGTTGATCGAATACATCATGGATTGCTGCTGACAAAGATCGCTTTTGTTGCTGAAAGCTCGCGCTCCGGCATTAGATTACAAACTTAGTTCCGATCGCGAAGATTTGTGGGAATTGGTGGCGGTTATCAATTGCACGGCTCGCGTGCTGGTGTTTGACACGCTTGGACTGGAAAACAAATTCCGTTTACCACGAAGCAACAACGACCAGACTCTGTTAAATTCCGCGCGAGCCTTTGCCGACGACGCCTCGCCAATCAAAGCAGCTTTTCCGAAGCACGAAATGCCTGCGGATTTCATTGAACAGCTGAATCAACTAATCACCGATTTTGAAAAGGTTTCGACCGAAAAAGCCGCCGCCGTAGGCTCTCACGTCGCAGCCGAAATTGCTATGGACGAAACTCTGTTTCGCGGACTGCAAGCCGTGCGGCAACTGGACGTCATCATCCGCAACAAATTCAACGGAGACCCGGCAATGCTGGCCAACTGGACTCGCGCCAGCCACGTTGCCTATCGCAAAGTCGGCTTCGATCATCGTTTCGGCCATGGCCGCCCTTCAAGCGGTTTTGCGTCCGTTATTCGAACGCTTTGCAGCAGGGCGCGCTGGCACGTCTAGGCGGTCTAACAACCACTCGAACAAGTCTCTCGGTTTAGCTCCGAAGAATCGCTCCGCCGCCGTCGTACCGTCACTACGAGTCAAATAATAATTGTGGATCACTGTTAAAGCGCACAGTTTGTCATTGCTCAGCCGATGCAGGCTGTGATGCCGCAACGCCAGTTGTCCGTTACGGCCTTCCACACAAGAACTCGAACGCTGAAACAGATCGGCTGCTTGTTCAGCGATTCGCTCAATCTGGGCGCGGTCTTCCGCAAGAAGCAGCCACGAAGCGATCCAACTTGCTCAGTTCCAGAAACTGACAGACCAGACGGATGCCGCACGGACCGATTTGCGCAAAGGTCAAATGCGCGGCGACCACCAGACGATGCAAAAAAGCCAATCCAATCGGACTTTCAAAAAAAAGCGATCAGCTCTGGTTCGGCGTCAATCGCGGCCTTGCGCGACAGCCAATACTGTAGCGTGCTTCTGGGCACGCCGCGTTGTTGCGCAAACTGTCTTTGAGAAATGGCTCGCTCAGCAGTCGCTTCAAACTCTACGACCTCCGCGGTAGTTCTCGAACGATCCCATCGCGGCGATTTTGATTTGTTCTGGCAAAGTGTAGAATTCGATTCAAACATGGTTTCGGCTCTGGTGTGGTATTTGAGATTTCAACTATTACCTTGCCGGAGCCGACCGTGTTTGTCGAGAGCCAATCAACAATTCTTCTGAGGCCGTTGAGAAGGCCGCGCCAATACTCTGATTTCAAAGACCGAATGATCTGAAGACAGCAGATAGTCTTCAGATTTGAGACCCATGGCCGAAACGATGATCGAAGCCGTCGAAAGCCGACCTGTTAGCGATGAAAACGGTAATTTTCAAGGCCACCGTTATCTGGCAAAGCTGCCGTTTGAAAGAACTGAGATCGAAAAAATACGATTGGATTACGTGGCGCAAGATGCGGAAATACTGATTGCGAGAGCTTCGCTTTATGATTCGGCGAACGGTTTGTCTTATTCCCTGGACTCACTTCAATTTCCGGCAGAGCGATGGCGTAAGCTCGCCAGTTTTGGCCAGATTGATCTTTACGAAAATCAAAAAGCGATGCCACGCGCCTGGTTTGTAAAGAAGATAATTACCATACCGGAAGATCAGATATTGAAAACTATAAAAAGCGGGATAACTCCCGACGGACGAAGATTTGATCCCTCAGAGGTTGCACTCTTGGAATCCGAGAGCCTTGCTACAGATAAACATTTTCCTTCGGCTGAAGAAGGAAAAGAGGATGCCGAGATAAGCCTGGTGAAATATGAATCAAGGAGAATTGAGCTTAAAGCGCGCAATGTCAGTGCCAGATTTCTTGTGTTAAGCGAAGTGTTTTATCCAGGATGGAGTGCGCTGGTTGACGGGGTAGAGGTCAACATCTACAGAACAAATTACGCTATGCGGGGGATTTGGGTCCCTCCTGGCGAGCACAAGATAGAATTCTTGTATAACCCCAACAGTTTCAAACGAGGCGCGATTTTCTCTGGCCTTGGCGTTGTATTTTTATTGGCGGCTGTTGTTTTCGGACGGAGATATTTATTTCAAGCCGGATAAAATCACACGATTTGGGAGCTTGTCTTTTGCGCGAATGCCCTTCTCTGCGCTTTGGTGGCTTCAATGGCCAAATCTCTCGAGAATGAATATGCCCGCATTGTGGCATCCCACGTTGCCGCGAACGCGCGCTCCGACATAAGATTGGGTTATGGCTATTTTGATTGCTGAAGACAATGTGGCTCAACGCGCTTATTTGCGCGAACTGTTGGAGCGCGAGTTCGGCGGCTACGCGCCGATTCTGGAAGCCGCCGACGGCGAAACGGTCGTCAAGCTGGCGCTGGCTGAACGTCCACAGCTTTGTGTGTTGGACATTCAGATGCCTGGTTTGTCCGGCGTCAAAGCGGCCAAAGCCATTTGGAAAGCTTTCCCCGAAGCGCGAATCATTTTCTGGACGCAATTTCCGCACGAAATTTACATCAATGAAATTCGCAAGATCGTTCGTTCGGTTCAGCCGCCGCCTGCTTACGGATTCATTGACAAGAACAATCCTGAAAACCGTTTTTTGCGTTTTGTCGTCGCCGTGCTGGAAGACGGCGCGGATATGATTGACCCGAATTTCAAAGACGCCTTCACTCAGCCGTTGCTGACAGACTTTGAAGCCGAAGCCTTGTATTACCTCGCCCTGGGCTTGTCGAATTGGGCCATTGCGCGCAAATGCCATCTGAGCTTGCGTGGTGTCGAAAGCCGACTGACGACGCTTTACGAGAAACTGCTGGTTGCCGATGCCACTGGAACTGCCGATGAAGGTTACGACAAGCTGGCCTTCAACGTGCGAACGCGCGCTTATTTTGAAGCGTTGCGTCGCGGATTGATCAATCAGGACGAATTGGAAAAAGCACGGGCCGATCTGGAAACGTGGCTTGAAAAGGATAGAAAGAAATTTGCCGCCGAACCTGCGGCCAAAGCCTGACCTTCACCACTTCACAATTGAAAAATTGCCGCCCAAAGTTTTTTTGGCCGGGTGGTACTTTTTCCTTCGAGCGCGGAGTAAAATGCTTCGTTGCGAAAATCATCGTCTCGAAGGAGTTTGGTGGATGTCACTTATCTTGCAGCTTGCCGGAGAATTTTCAGCCGAGATTCGTTCTCGCGGAAACGAGTATTACCGACAAGGCAAAGTCCGACTCAAAAACGGCTCTCCGATGAATCTGGAAGCCGAAGTTCAGGGAAGCTCAAAATACAATGTCCGTCTGTGGCGCGAAGGCAACGAGATCAGTGTTCGTTGCTCCTGTCCGCATTACGAATCCAGCGGATTGTGCAAACACCTGTGGGCGGCGCTGTTGTTCGCCGACGCTGAAAATTACCTGAAAGGCGGTTCGGGCGGCGCTGGCCGTTTGGCATTGATTCTGGAAGACCCGGAAGAAGGTTCCTACGATTATTTCAGCGACGAGGAGAGCGACGAAGATGATGACGGGGAATGGATGGACGAGGAAACCGAAGAAGAAGATTCGTATCTGGCAGCCAAAAAAGCTCTTCTCTCTTCTTCCCAAACTCTCACTCAGGCTCCGTCGCGCAAACCCGGAAGCTGGCGCGAACAGTTGGCTTCGTTGGGACTGCAAGCCAGAGAAATTCCTTCACTTCAAATTGCCGAATGGCCGGAGAGCCGCGAATTGCTCTACGTTATTGATGTTTACTCCACACTGAATTCGCAGGGGGGGCTGGCGCTGGAAGTTTATTTTCGCGACCGCCGGAAAGACGGCGAATGGTCGCGCCCCAAGTCTCAGCGAATACCGCGAAGCGCAATCGCCAGATTGCCCGAAGATGCCGACCGCGAAATTCTGACTTTGCTTTCCGGCGGCAAAGACATTGGACAAACGGGATACGGCAACTTTGGCTACGATTCGATTTCAAACGCTTATCAGATTTCCGGTTTGTTGCCGAATTTGGTGATTCCACTGATTGCCAGAACAGGACGTGGCCGATTGAGTTTGCCGGAATTTGGCGACGTATTGTTGCCGTTTGAATTAGACGAAGGCGAACCTTACGAATTTTGGCTTGAAGTTCGTCCGGGCAAGCAAGCCGGGCAAAACATTATTGTTGGTTCGTTGCGGCGAGGCGAAGAGCGACTTGAACTGTCTGCGCCTGTGTTGATGATCGAGGAAGGATTGTTTTTCACGCGCGACCGCGTTGCGCGATATGACGCACAGGGAGCTTTCAACTGGATTTCGTTGATGCGCAGGCAGGGAATTATTACGGTTCCCGATTCGCAAAAGGACGAAATGCTCGGCGAAATTCTCAAAGCCCCGCAACTGCCTCGCCTGGATTTGCCGGAAGACATGAATTACGAAGAAGCGTTGGGAGCTCCGCGTCCACGGCTGACAATCAAGGAGCCTGAGAAAAATTACTGGGGGCCGCAAAAACTTCGAGGCGAATTGTCGTTCGATTACGACGGTTCGACTGTCGAAAGTTACGACCGCAGTCGAGGAATTTATCAGCGCGAAGGCCGGCGCTTTCTGCTGCGCAATGCTGCTGACGAACAAAGCGCTGCCGAAACTTTGCGCGGGTACGGTTGGCGACCGGTCAAAGCCAATACTTACGACCCGATTCCTCACTGGGAGTTGACGCCCAGCAAATTGCCGCGCGTGGTGCGCGAACTGCTTGGTTCAGGCTGGCATGTCGAAGCCGAAGGAAAGGTCTATCGCCGTTCCGGCAAATTCAAGATTGATGTCACCTCCGGCATTGACTGGTTCGAGCTTCACGGCAGAGTGGATTTTGGCGATGGCGTGACCGCTCCATTGCCTGCTCTGCTGGCTGCGCTGAGGCGAGGCGAAAATCTGGTCAAACTCGATGACGGCACTTATGGAATGTTGCCGGAAGAATGGCTGAGCAAGTATGGGTTGTTGGCAGGGCTTGGCGAAGTCAAAGACGATCACCTGGTATTCAAAAAATCCCAGCTTGGCATGCTCGACGTCTTGTTGATGTCGCAACCCGAAGCCAGTTTTGATGAAGCTTTTGCCAAAGCCAGTGAGGAATTGCGAAGCTTTGAAGGAATCAAGCCGATTGATCCGCCAAATGGATTCCAGGGCGAATTGCGTCCATACCAAAGCGAGGGGTTGGGCTGGATCAGCTTTCTGGAAAAATTCAATTTTGGCGGTTGTCTGGCTGATTGCATGGGATTGGGCAAAACCGTGCAGGTGCTGGCCTGGTTGGAACTGCGCCGCCAGTTGCGTGAGCGTTCAGAGTCCCGTTTACAGGCCGAAGGCAATGGTAAGCGAAAGCATCCGCCTAAAGGCGGTACTCCGAACATCCCGCCATCGCTGGTGGTCGTTCCCAAATCGCTGGTTTTCAACTGGAAACAGGAAGCCGCCAAGTTCGCGCCAAGGCTGCGCGTTCTGGATCACACGGGACAGGAGCGAGGCAATCTGGCCGAACAGTTGAACGATTATGATTTGATTTTGACGACCTACGGCACATTGCGAAACGACGCCATCGAATTCAAGGATATAAAGTTTGACTACATCATTCTTGACGAAGCTCAGGCGATCAAAAACGCCGACACGGTTTCCTCCAAAGCCGCGCGGTTGTTGAAAGGAAATCACCGGCTGGCGCTGAGCGGCACTCCTATCGAAAACCATTTGGGCGAATTGTGGAGCCTGTTCGATTTTCTCAATCCCGGAATGCTCGGCGCGGCTTCGGTGTTCAAACTGACCGGCAATGCCGCTCGCAACCCTGACGACGAAACTCGCAAATTGCTCTCGCAGGCGCTGCGTCCTTTCATTTTGCGACGCACAAAAGAACAGGTTGCCAAAGACCTGCCGCCGAAATTGGAACAGACTCTGTTTTGCGAACTGGAACCGGCGCAGCGAAAACTCTATGACGAATTGAAAGAGCATTATCGGAGTTCGCTGCTTGGCCGCATTGAAAGCGAAGGCATCAACAAATCGAAAATCCTGATCCTCGAAGCATTGTTGCGATTGCGACAGGCTGCCTGCCATCCGGGTTTGATTGACGCTAAACGTTCCAAAGACGCCAGCGCCAAGCTGGATATGTTGTTGCCTCAACTGCTGGAAGTCATTGACGAAGGACACAAGGTGCTGGTCTTTTCGCAGTTCACCAGCTTCCTTTCGATTCTGAAAGAACACCTCGATGCTGAGGGCGTAACGTACGAATACCTGGATGGACGCACGCGAGATCGCCAGGCTCGCGTCGAACGCTTCCAGACCGACGAAGAGTGCAAACTCTTTTTGATTAGTTTGAAAGCCGGTGGTCTTGGCTTGAATCTGACTGCCGCTGAGTATGTTTTTCTGCTCGATCCGTGGTGGAACCCGGCGGTCGAAGCGCAGGCCATTGATCGCGCGCACCGCATCGGCCAGACGCAGCAGGTTTTTGCCTATCGTCTGATCGCCAAAGGCACGGTCGAGGAAAAAGTCCTGGAACTGCAAAACACCAAACGGGATTTGGCCGATGCCATCATCAGCGCCGACAATTCCCTGATTCGTAATCTGGGCAAAGAAGATTTGGAATTGTTACTTTCTTGAAGGCAAGTGAGTTTGTCAGGCGAGTTTAGGTTTGTTGACAGCGACGGGCGCAACTTTTGAGAGTTGGCGATGATTGTTGTGGTTATTGTGCCCGGCTTGACACTATTTTGAGGGCGATGCTAATTTCCAAGTCGTTGTTAAAGATTTTATTTTGGATTCAACGCTGATTTTACTGAGCAAAGATGATCAGAAACAGTTTGGATATTCTCGATGAGCGAAGCCGCGAAATGTTGGCTTTACTGATTGAAACGCATATTGAAACCGGCGAACCGGTAGGATCGCGCGCGATTTCAAAACGCAGCAGCGAAGGTCTTTCGGCGGCTTCGGTTCGCAATGTGTTTTCCGAACTTGAGGATGCGGGGTATCTGGAACAGCCGCACACCTCTGCCGGGCGCGTTCCCAGCGAAAAAGGTTATCGGTTTTATGTGGATCACATTCTAGGGAAAAAATCCCTGACGGAATCTGACCGCGCGGCGATTCAAGCCGGAATGCTTGGCGAAACTTCGCAGGTGAATTGGGCTGGCGGCGATCAATTGATGGCTCGCGCTTCTCACCTGTTGTCACATTTTTCGGAAAACGTCGGCATAGTCGTTTCCCCTGGCATGACGCACAACGTCATCAAACATATAGATTTTGTGAGACTGAGCGATGGCCGTATTCTGGTCATTACTGTTTCGCGTGCCGGATTGGTGCAGGACAGGCTGGTGTTGATTGATGAAGACTTGACGCAGGACGAATTGAACCGCACGGCTAATTACGTCAACGCGAACTTTTCCGGCATGAGCTTGACCGCGATTCGCGCCGAGTTGTTGAAACGACTGTCTGAAGAAAAAGCTCTCTACGACCGATTGCTTCAAAACGCGATCATGATCTGCAACCGCGAATTGACGGAAAGCGACGACCATTCCGCCGAAGTTTTCGTCGAAGGCGCGTCGAACATTGTCGCCAAACCGGATTTTGCCGATGTCGAACGCTTGCGCGAATTGTTGCGCGTGTTTGAAGAGAAAAATCGGCTGGTGAAAATCCTGACCGAATGTTTGAGCGGAGCGCCAGAACAACCGGTTTCGATTCGCATCGGAGCCGAAAACAGCTTGCCGGGATTGAGCCGCTGCACTGTGATTTCATCCCATTACGGATATGAAAATCAGATTGTCGGCAGCGTTGGCGTAGTAGGGCCGATCCGCATGGAATATGCGCGAATGATCGGTCTGGTGAATTACGTGGCCCGGTTGCTGGAACAATCTATGGCGGAATCGCCGGATATAGTCATCGGATGAAAGACGACACTCAGCCTGGCTTCACCGACCTCGTTTCCCCAAAACGACTAAAAAGCTGAAGCAATCAGTCAAAAAGGCAAAAAGGCAAAGAGGCAAAGAGGCAAAGAGGAATTCGAACTTGAGCAAACGAGATTATTACGAAGTGCTTGGCGTTAGCCGCAATGCAACGGACACGGAATTGAAAAGCTCGTATCGCAAATTGGCGATGCAGCATCATCCTGACAAAAATCCCGGCAATCACGAAGCCGAAGAGAAATTCAAGGAGTTGAACGAAGCTTATGGCGTGTTGTCGAACGCGGACAGCCGAGCGCGTTATGACCGTTTCGGCCACGCTGGCGTAGGTTCTTCGGCGGCATCGGCTCCGTGGGCGAGCGCGGATTTTGGTGGCTTTGAAGATATTCTTGGAGACATTTTCGGCGACCTGTTTGGCGGAGGCCGGCGCAACCGTGGCGGAGCGCAACGCGGTTCCGATCTACGATACGATCTGGAAATTTCGCTCGAACAAGCCGCCGCCGGGTACAAAACCAAAATCTCCATTCCACGTTTGGAAAATTGCGAAAGTTGCAACGGCACGGGCGCTGCTCCCGGTTCGTCGCCTGTCACCTGTATAGGCTGCGGAGGTTCAGGACAAGTTCGATTCCAGCAAGGCTTCTTTTCGGTCAGCCGTACCTGCGATCAATGCCGAGGCACTGGACGGATGATCGCCAACAAATGCAAAAGCTGTTTTGGTCAAGGCCGGGTCGAAAACGAGCAGGAAATCGAAATCAAAATTCCGGCGGGCGTGGACACGGGCGCACGGTTGCGTTTGGCGGGCGAAGGCGAAGCCGGGCGCAACGGCGGAGGTCACGGCGATTTGTATGTCGTCATTCACGTCAAAGAACACGAAATGTTTGAACGGCAGGGAAACAACCTTTACGTCAGCGTGCCGGTGACGTTCAGCCAGGCAGCGCTCGGCGCGGAAATCAAAGTTCCCACGCTGGACGGCGAAGAGCCACTGACCATTCCCGAATACACCCAAACCGGCTCGATCTTTCGCTTGAAAGGCAAAGGCATCGTTTCGTTGCAAGGCCACGGACGCGGGGACTTGTTTGTTGTGACGACCATTGTTACTCCCACCCGACTGACGCGCGAGCAGCGCAAACTGCTCGAACAATTCGCGGCGATTGAAGAGAAGCAACAAGAAAGCGCCGCAAAACGTTTCGGCAGCAAAGTCAAAGATATTTTTGGATAAGTCGGTATGGAAAGTTGGGCTTATTTGGCCATCACAGTTTTTGCCGCGCGTTGTTTCAAAACCTGATCCGCCATCACGCCAATCAAAATGACGGCTCCCATCACGGCGAAATTCAACGAAGGATCAACGCCAAGCAAATTGACCAGATTTTGCAGCACTTGCAACAGGGCGGTTCCGACCAGAATTCCGAGCACCGAACCTTCGCCACCTCGTAAACTGCATCCACCCAGAACGGCTGCGGCAATTCCGTAAAGCTCGTAGAAGTTTCCGTGCGTCGAAGGAGAAATGGAGTTGGTGTAAAACGCGAACAAAATCGCCGCCACGCCGGTCAACAAAGCGCAAATCACATACGCTGACGTAATCACCAGTTTGGTATTGATGCCGGAATATCGGGCGGCGTCTTCGTTGCGGCCAACCGCATACAGATAACGGCCAAACACCGATTTATGCAGCACCACCCACATCACCACGCTGACCACAATCAACACGACAAACGGCGCGGGTATGCCGATCAGGTTTCCCGTCGCCAGATCGCGCAATCGTTCGAAGCCTTCGGCGTTGCCGAATCCTTTCGTTTCATCTTTGGCGACGAATCGGGCAAGTCCTCGATAAAAAAGCAGTCCGCACAACGTGACGACAAACGGCTGGATTTTCATGCGCGTAATCAACGTGCCGTGCAATAAACCCAAGGCCATCGCCACGACTACAGTCAACACCACGGCCAACGCGCCCGGCCAATGACCCTGCATCAACATCATCGAAAGCAAAACCCCCAGCAGCGCCATCTTTGATCCGATGGAAAGATCAATGCCGCTGGTGATAATGACCACACCGACACCTATGCTGAAAATGCCGTACATACCGACCAGCCGCGCGGTGTTTTGCAAATTGGCGGCTGACAAAAAGCGCGGATTCAAAATCGAAACCACCGCGCACAGCGCCACCAGAATCAGGAAGATGCCGAGTTCTTTTTTCATTGTTGGGTGAGTTAAACCATCACGTTGAGCGCAGACGGCAAGACTTCCAGCGATTCCATTTCCACGGTCATCACTTCGCCGTCAACCATAATGTCCATTGGTCCGCCGAAATCCATGTCAATCCGTTTGGCTTGTCCTGTCCAAATCAACGGATGATGAATGTGCGAACCGTCATAACACTTCCGAAAGTTCCAGATGAAATCAAAGCGATTGGCAGACCAGCGAACGATTTCGATTTGTCCGCTGGCGGTGTCTGCATTCGGGGCCAGCATCATGTTTCCGCCGGTGAATTTGCTGTTGTTGAAAATCAGCAGAGCAGTGCTGGGCGAATCGTTGAGCGGTTTTCCGTTGAGCTTTAACGGAAAAACTCGTTTCTGAAAGCGCGCCAGCGTCAACACCACAGCCAGGCCGTAACTGGCTGCGCCCAGCCGCTTGAATTTTCCAGCTAGCGTGCAAACGTCCGCGACGAAACCCAGGCTCAGAATGTTGATGTAATAAACCTCGCCGCCTTTGTGCTTGAGCCGAATCACATCGCATGGCCGCGAGCGGTTTTCGATAATCGCCTGCAAAGCATAATTCGCGCCATCTTTCGTAAAGTCGCGCAAAAACGAATTGCCAGTGCCGAGCGGCAAAAAACCAAGCGTAGGCGGAGCATCGTTGAGAGCTTCGGGGAATAAGCCGTTGACTGTTTCAAATGAAGTCCCGTCGCCGCCAACGGCAATAAAGCGGCGATAGCCATTTTTGTAAGCTTCACGCGCGAGTTCTGTCGCGTGACCTGCGTGTTTGGTTTCGGCCACGTCGAATTCCACACCCGCCGCACGCAGACGATCAATTGTCGGCCCAAGCAGCTTGGCCGCTTTGCCGAATCCCGCCGCCGGATTGACGATGGCCAACGTTGAAGACTTCATCTTTCCACCTTTAATTTACGCTGCCATAACCACCAACAAAGCTGAAGCGCGAAGATCACTCCAATGCTCGATGTAAAGAATTTTGAACCAGCAAGTTTACTGATACCGCAATCACCGCCTTCGCCAATTGTCCACAGTGGGTGAATTGCAAAAGGGATGCTGGAAAAAATGGCAAGCAGCAGGCTGATTCTTTCACGCAGTTGCTTGTAGATAATCCAAGCCAGTGTCACAAAAACTGCTGCGACAAAAGCCAGCAGCACAGACTTCATGAAATTGTTGCTGCTGAATTCCGCAGCGTGTGGCCCACTACAAGCAAGAACGATGAAACTCATAATGGCAGCAACCATCTCAAAGCTCCTTCAATGCAGCCTGCCGGTCAAACTTCGTGCGAATCTCTTCTGCCAGCACAAAGCGTTTGATCTTCATCGAAGCCGTGCGCGGGAAGTCCTGATCCCAAATCACATAGCCGCTGATGCGTTTGAAGTTGAGCAGCTTGGCATTACGACGAATCAAGTCTTCTTTCAGTTCTTCGGTGAATTGCTGGCCTTCGTTCAGGCGCAAAGCCACGATCAGTTTTTCGCCCAGCATAGACCTTTCAGGCCAGATGTAGTTCGCTGCGAAGACGCAGAACTCTTTGACCGGCAAACCTTCAAAGGCGGATTCGATGTCTTCGGGATAAACGTTTTTGCCTTCTTCGGTGACGATCATGTTTTTGGCGCGACCGAAAAGCTGCAAGTGTCCCATCGAATCGAAACGTCCCAAATCGCCGGTTATCAGCCAGCCATCCACAATCGTTTCGCCGGTCAATTCAGGATCGTCCAGGTAATGCGACATGACGGTTTTGCTGCGCACGGCGACCTGGCCTATGCCGTCTTCACCGGCATTGATGATTTTTGCTTCGACGCCGGGCAGCGGTTTGCCTACGGTGTCGGCACGAAAGGGTTTGAAGTCGTTGAGCGTCAGCGCCGTGCCCGCTTCGGTCAAGCCGTATCCGTTGCCGACCTGAATGCCCAGGTCGTAAAAGAATTGCAGCATCTGTGGATCGCTAAACGCGCCGCCGGTGAAAATCGCGCGCAGTTCGCCGCCGAAAGCTTCGTGAACCTGTTTGAGCAGTTTGCGGCTCAGGTTCAGATTCGGCTGCTGTTTGGTCAGCGCTTTGTTCAACGCGCGCAGTTGATTGAAGACAAATCGTTTCAGCGGCGGCAATTCGGCGAAGCGTTGCTCCAAACCGGCTTGCAGGTTTTTCAGAATCAGCGGAACCAGCGCGACGTAGGTGATTTTGAATCGCGTGAAGGCTTCGCGGACGAATTCCGGGCGCAGGGTTCGCAGGTGAACGACCGTCGCTCCGCAAACGAACGGCCCTATGAAACCGACCATGAAATCAATCGCATGATTGGTAGGCAGAATGCTCAGGTAATTCGCGCCCGGCCAAAACGGATAAAGCGACGTGAGCGAGATGCACTGTTCCAGATAATTTTCGTGCGTCAGCACGCAGCCTTTTGCGCGACCTCCGGTGCCGGAGGAATACACTATGCAAGCCCAATCCTGCCTAGCGCGCGGCACGAACTCTGGTTCGGCTTCCGACTTGGCGTCTTCAAAACGAATCGCGCCCATCAAGTCAGCATTCTTTGGCACGTCCGTCACGATGACGGTGTGCGGCAAATGCGCCGGATCGGGATTTTGTTGTTTGATCGCGCGCCAGAAATGATATTCGGTAATCAGGACTTCGGCTTTGCTGTGCGCCAGCAACGGGATGTGTTCGTAAGCGTTGAGCTTGTAATCCAGCGGAACCAGGACGCCGCCGGAATGAAAGATGGCGTAAGCCGACACCAGCCAGCGCGACTGGTTGGTCATGATGATCGCCGCGCGCGAATCGGCTCGGAAGCCGCGCAATTGCAGAAAGCTCGCCAGAGGCAATGCCATTTCCTTGAATTGGCGATACGTCAGCCGGTGATTTTCGCGTTCGCGATCGGCTTCGATCAGACAGGTTTCGTCAGCGAACCGATCCAGCGCTTCGCGTAAAGCTGTACCCAGCGATTGTTGCTGGCTCAGATCAACCATCACGACTTGGGGCTGTGAGTTGTTGGGCATTTTCTCTGATGAAATGCCACTGAGGCGCAGAGAAGAATCTCCAAGCTGGTTTTGTGTCTCTGTGTCTCTGTGTCTCTGTGGCGGTTTGCTATTTACAGTCTTGATTCAATTCGTTCGGCCAGCGTTCGGAAATCGCTGACGCCTTGCACTTCGTAATCGGGCAGTTCGACGCTGAAATGATTTTCCAGGCGCGTCAACAAACTGAGCGCCTGCAAACTGTCAATACCGAGCTTTTTGAAAAAGTCGTCGTCGGGAGAAAGCTCCGCGCGATTCACGTTGAAGTGCGTCGCGGCCAAATCGAGAATTTCGCCAATAATCTGTTCAGTCGTTTTCATCTAAAAAGAATTCTCCTGCAAGTTAATACGCCCAACGCATGAGCACTGATCCTGCTGTGAAGCCTGCGCCGACGGCGGCAAACAACACCAGATCGCCTTTTTTAAGTTTGCCATCGTCAATCGCGTCGCCAATGGCTAGCGGAATAGTGGCAGCCGTCGTGTTGCCGTATTTGTGAATGTTCTTGATGACTTTTTCCGGCGCAAATCCGGCTTTTTTGGCTGTGGCGTCAATGATGCGCAAATTGGCCTGGTGAGCGATGAAACAAGCTATGTCTTCGCCGGTCAGGTTGTGTTTTTCCAGCATGCCTGTACTGAGTTCTTCCATCTTGCGAACGGCGAATTTGAACACGGCCTGACCGTTCTGGTGAACGTAGTGCATCTTCTTGTCCACGGTTTCGTGCGAAGGCGGATGCAAACTGCCGCCGCCGGGCATATAAAGATGGTCGCCGCCACTGCCGTCAATTTCGTGGTGATAATCCAGAATGCCTGCGTCTTCGCCTTCTTCGCAGGGTTCCAGCAATACTGCTCCTGCGCCGTCGCCGAACAGCACCAGCGTTGTGCGGTCTTCAGGGTTCAAAATGCTGGTCATAACGTCAGCCCCGACGACCAGGACTTTTTTGTGTCTGCCGCTTTCGATGAATTGCGCGCCAGTGGTCAGCGCATACAGAAACGAAGAACAAGCGGCGGAAATGTCGAAGCCCCAGGCTTTGGTCGCGCGAATCTTGTTTTGAATCACACAGGCAGTCGAAGGAAAAAACATATCCGGCGTGACAGTGGCGACGACGATCAATTCGATTTCGTCGGCTTCGATGCCGCGACGTTTCAGGCAATCGTCAATTGCATGAACGGCCAACTCGGAACTCGGCGTGCCGGGTTCGACCCAGTGGCGTTCGTGGATGCCTGTGCGTTCGACGACCCAATCGTGATTGGTCTCCACCAGTTTCGCCAGGTCGTCATTGGTGACTACGCGTGGGGGGACGTAACGTCCCAGGGAAGTGATTTTGGCTCTTTTTTCGGCCATTTGCGAAAACTCCTTTGATAAATGCGTGGCGCTTTATTTTTGGCGCCGGGAATTCTGTCTGGCAGGCGCGGCTTCCGCAAGGCTTGCCCTGTATCGCGTCACAATGCTGCCACGAATAAACGAGTATTTGGGGGAAGGCGTGACTTGCAATTCGCAGGTCACGGAAGCGAGCGCCGGATATTTTTCCATCAATTTCGCGGTCAATTGCTTGTTCACGATTTCCCAGAATGCAGTCTCGTTCGGATACTCTCGCAAGAAAGCATCTATGTCCTTTCTGATCGGTATAAAATCAGGATATTCCTGGTCAGCAATACCTGCATTGTATTCGTAACTCAATTTGATGTTGAGCATGTTGACCTCTCCCTGATGCTCCATTTTGTAATCGTTCATCAGGAAGTAAAACCCTTCAGCCAATGCTGTCGCGGGTGTGGCTTTGCTTCGTTGGTTGGGTTTGGCCTGTTTGGATGATTGCGCATGCACGGCGGCGCTGACGCAGGCCAGAATCAGGCAGGCAAACAACGAACAGAGCGTCAGCCGGTTTATTTCCGGGCTGGCGGAATCAGGGAAGATATGGTTGTGCATCGGTGCTTTCGACGAATTTGCGCAGACCGGCTTCGACCGCTGGCAGAGTGAAAAGATCGCAAAAGATGTCAATTTCCTGTTGAAGTTCGTCATAAGGAATGGGTTTCAAGAAGCGTTTGGCGACAGCGCTGGTGGCGCGGTCAAATTTTTTGACTTGGGACGCAGTGAACCGTGCCAGTTTCAGGGCTTCGCCTTCCGCGGCAAGCTGGCTGACCAGGCCAACCGCCTGAGCTTTGGTGGCGTTGATGCTGCGTCCGGTAAGCAGCAAATCCCGGACAACGGCGTTGCCCAAATCGCGTTTCAATCGAGGAATGCCTCCAAAGCCTGGAATAAGCCCCAGCCGCAATTCGGGAAAACAGAAGCGCGCCATCTTGTCCGCGAAAATCAAATCGCAAATCAACGCCAGTTCAAAACCTCCACCGAAACAAACTCCGTGAACTGCCGCAATGGTCGTCAATGGCGAAGTGTCAATGGCATTGGCGACAACGTGGATTCGGTTGAGGAAATCGCGCACGAGCGGCGCGGCGTTTTCAAAACCAAGCTGTTTCGATTGGGAATACAAGTCGCGCAAATCGGCTCCGGCTGAAAATCCGTGCTTCATCTGGCTATAAATGATCAATGCGTGAGCTTCGTGCTTCAGCGTTTCATGCGCGTCTACGAACAATTCCAATTCTTCCAGCGTTCGGGTTCCGATTTCATTGGCGGGTTCGCGGTGCAACGCCAGTTCGATGCAACCGTCTTTTACTTCCCACGACAGAGTGTCGCCATTGTAAGTTTGCATATTTATTTACTGTTCTTCCTTTTCAGCTTCCTGTTCAGCTTGCTGGCGACTATCTTCGGCAATGCCGCGAGCCGCCAGCGCCATCGCCGCCATAATGCCCAGCACGACTGTCATGAAAATACATAACCCGGCGAGTACGGTCATCGGATTTCCTTTCAGATTAATCAGCTTTTTTTGAACGATACAGGTCTTCGATTTCGTTGGCGAAATGTTTGTTGATGGCGTCGCGTTTGAGCTTGCCATTCGCCGTCAGCAATCCGCTTTCAATGGTCAGCGGTTCTTTGCTGATGTGAAACGTCAGAATACGTTTGTAATGCGGCAAGTCGGCATTGACCGCATCAATTGCCGTTTGCACTTGCTCATACGACAACTCACCCGTGACCAGCGCAGCCAGAAATCCTTTGTCGTTTCCTACTACAACGCACTGCTGGGCAGTTGGCAAATTGAACAAGACTTTTTCTTCAATGGGTTCAGGCGCGACGTTGTGCCCGGATTTCATAATCAGCAGATTCTTGATGCGTCCGGTGATCGCCCAATTGCCTTTGGCATCAACATCTCCCTGATCGCCTGTGTGAAACCATCCGTTTTTGATGGTCGAATCCGTTGCTTCCGGGCGATTCCAATATCCGGCAAAGATGTTCGGACCGCGAACCAGAATTTCATCGCCTTCGCCAAGTTTCATTTCAATGCCTGGAATTGCAGGACCGACTCTGCCGGGCGTGAAATCGTTCGGGTCATCCATCGTGCAGATCGCAGTGGTTTCGGTCAGGCCATAAACCTGCAAAACGCGAATGCCGAGCATCGAAAAGAACAACTGCGTTTCTTTGGCCAGCGGAGCCGAGCCGCAAATCAAAGCTCGCAGATTGAGGCCGATTTTCTTTTTGATGTTGCTGAAGATCAGCCAATTGGCGAGCGTGAACGATAGCCCTGCGCGGCCTTGGCCTTCGTACTGGCGAAGCCAGGCGGCTTTGCCGTTGTGGTAAATCTTTTGAATGAAAGCAGGCTTGGTGGCAATTTGACTCTCAACTCCAGTGCGAATGCGTTCGAGCAATGTCGGCACATTCAAACAGTAATTGGGCGCTGCCAGTCGCAATTCATCGGCCAGCTTGTTCAAATCGGTTGAAAGCGAAAGCAGACTATTTCGTGACAACGCCGTCAGCAGCAAAATCCATGAACCGGCAAAACAAAAGGGCAAGTAGTGAAAAACTTGATCCGCGACTTGAGCCGTTTTGCCTTCCATCAATTGATCCAGCCGAGTTCCGGTGCAGGGAACCATATGATTCAGGTTGGCGACATTCAGCATGACGCCTTTGGGTTCGCCCGAAGTTCCTGATGTGTAAATGATGGTGACTATGTCGTCATCTGTGGATGGATTCGGCTGGTCGCCGAGATCGGTGGCTGGAATCGTTGCAAAGACTTCGTCGAACAGCGCCAATGGCGGAGCGTTTGTCGTCCAGTTGCTGGCAATGCCGTCGCGCAAGATTTCCTCTCCGCAGACAACCATTGCCGCTTCGCAATCTTTCAGCATCCCGACCAATTCATTCGGAGCCTGACGTGAATACAGCGGAACGACAATCACGCCTTCGGCCATCAATGCCAAATCCATCGCTGCCCAGCGAGTCGAATTGGGCGCGAGCAGCCCGCAACGGTCGCCTTTTTTCAAACCGGATTGACGAATAAAAGTGCGTGCAGCACGAATTTCTTGCAGCAGGTCAGCGCAGGTTGCCGTGACAAATTGCCCGTCTCGAACTTCCTGAAGAACGGGGCGATTCGGTGTTTGAGTGAGTTGTTGAAGGATTTTCTCAAGGAAATTCATCGGGCGAATGATACAGGCTGAGACGGCTGTTGGGCAAAACGATTGCGGCGAATCAAACCGGATTTTTCTCCGCTTTGATTCGCCGCAGGAAGTGGTAACGAGGCCGTGCTTAGATCGGTTTTCAGGTCACTGTATGGAATACCCGCAAAACTTGAACCAAGC
>ERZ1066125.197-NODE-197-length-30624-cov-17.183127_pt1 | contig 30624 bp, 24 predicted proteins | sample MGYA00382772_ERZ1066125 | MGnify/ENA primary metagenome ERZ1066125 (study PRJEB33369, sample SAMEA5778355) | biofilm metagenome | biome: Industrial cooling water; feature: Water cooling tower basin; material: Biofilm | place: United Arab Emirates | collected... | reverse complement strand
TTCATTCTTTTGTTGTATCCCACCTAACCTTTTTTCTCAACTGCGTAACTCCTGACTAAAAAGGGGCAACTCATGCCCCAAAGCGGAAAACTGGGAATTTTCAGCAAACCATAACAAATTTCAAATTCAGGCGGCTCTACCTAGTAAGCACCGTTGTTTTTTGGTACGATGACAACAAAAACTGTTTTGAAAATTACCCACAAGTCCAGCCACATGCTGTAGCAACTGGCATAGTGAACGTCTATTTGTACTCTGCGATTATAGGGAATGTCGTTTCTGCCCGATACTTGCCACAAACCAGTAATTCCTGGCTTGATAGTTAAGACCTTATCGATATGACGACCATATCGCGGTAGCTCTTCTGCTACTAAAGGTCGGGGACCGACAATACTCATATCACCCATTAGTACGTTCCAAAATTGCGGAAATTCATCTAGGCTAGTTAAGCGTAAAAAATGTCCGATTTTGGTAATGCGCGGGTCTTGTTTTAACTTGAAATTATCCTCAAATTCCTGCCGCAATCCTGGCGATGAGGCGATCAGATCTAACAATATCTCGTCAGCATTGACCACCATAGTACGGAATTTAATACAATAGAAAGGCTTGTGATTCTTGCCTACTCGTTCTTGAACGTAAAAAATTGGTCCAGGGGAACTCAAGGCGATCGTGAAGCCTAAGACCAGATAGACTGGCGCAAATAAAATTAGAACGGCAAGAGAAAATAGAACATCGAACAATCGTTTGGCAAACTCTTTATCAAGGCGAGCTAGCAAGGAACCTTTCGGTTTAGCTCTGGTTCTAAACGGCTCTTGCCCGCGTTTGACAAAAGCCTGTAACCGCTTGCCAAAGAGGAGTGAGCTTTGGGCTGTCATCATACTCCTAAACCATCCACACCACACATAGTCCCGATCTTAAAGCCAGAAGCACCATTCTGAGGCATATTTAATTTTAGAGGCAGTAAAACCAGCTAAAAATCATCTGCTAAGAACTAGGGACGAAGAACTCCTGACACGAGCGTTCTAGAAAAGCTAAAAACTGCTCTTCAAAGATTTTAGGGGTAAATTGAGTTGCCTGGGTGCGAATGCGATCGGAATCGAACGCTACCCAGTTGGCTTCAAATTTTTCCACAGCTGCCACCAATGCGTCTACAGTTTGCTCGAAAAAAAATATTCCCGTCGCACTATCGGGGTATTGGTATAAGTCTCGCACGGTTTCCAAAGCTCCACCAGCACCCAAGGCGATAACTGGCGTACCGCAAGCTTGAGCCTCGACGATCGCAATGCCAAAATCCTCCATTGCTGCATAAACAAACGCTTTTGCCTGAGCCATATACTTCTCTACCACATCATTGGGTTGTGCCCCTAGCACTTGAACGTGCGGTTGTGCGAGTTGACGAATCTCTGGTAGTTCCGGACCCGTACCGATTACTACCAAAGGTTTTTTGAGTTGATTAAACGCTCGGACGATGGTTGAGACTTGCTTATAGCTGACCAATCGCGAGACGGTGAGATAAAAATCTTGTTTTGTTTTTACTAGAGGAAAGCGATCGATATTGACTGGCGGATAAATTACCGTAGCAGGACGGCGATAGCAGCGCCAAATGCGCCGTGCTGTATGGTGGGAGTTGGCGATAAAATAATCGACGCGGTTAGCTGCGATCGCATCCCACTGGCGCAGGCGATGCAGTAGATACCTAGTAGCAATTCCAGGTAGACCGCGACCCATCCGGCTAGAGTGTAGGTAATCGAACGTCAAATCCCAAGCAAAGCGCATCGGACTATGACAGTAGCAAACATGAAGTTGCTGCGGACTGGCAAGAACGGCTTTAGCGACGGTATGAGACGAGGAAACGATCGCATCGTAGGTACGCAAGTCTAATTGTTCGATCGCTAAGGGTAACAAAGGGAGATATTTCTGTACGCCATGGCGCGAGAACGGTAAATGCTGCAAAAATGTCGTACCAATCTTGCGTCCGAACAAATAACTTTGGGAATTAGTAGATTCAAAGTCAATTAGAGCATAGAGGTCGGCATCGATGCACCTGAGAATTTCCTGCACTACTAGTTCCGAGCCGCCAGTAGCTTGAGGCGTTAACCACTCATGGACAAGAGCATATTTCAAAGTCACAATTTGCTGAAATTTGGATTCTAAGAGAATTTATAGCTTAAAAAAGAGTGAGTAGTGAGTAGTGAGTAGTGAGTAGATAATTTTGAATTTTGAATTCCCCAACCTCTAGCCTCTAGCCTCTAGCCCCTAAACTGAGAGTAGAAGAACTGGGATTAGGTAATTATGCGAATTTTGATTATGGGTGGTACGCGCTTTATTGGTGTTTACCTAACCAAAATTCTAGTGGCACAGGGGCATGAAGTAGTGTTATTCAATCGCGGTAATCGCCCTGTTCCAGTTGAGGGAGTAGCTCAAATTCAGGGCGATCGCACTTCTCCAGAACAATTGAAGGCAAAATTATCTCAAGAACATTTCGATGCCGTTTTTGACAACAATGGTAGGGAATTAAGCGATACCCAGCCGCTATCTGAGATTTTTCACAATCGAGTCCAGCACTTTGTCTACATGAGTTCTGCTGGCGTGTACCTGCGCTCTGACCAAATGCCACATGTAGAGGGCGATCCCGTCGATCCCAAAAGCCGCCACAGAGGAAAGTCCGAAACGGAAGCATATTTAGCTCAGTTGGGCTTGCCCTTCACGGCAATTCGCCCTACGTATATCTACGGAGCTGGCAATTACAACGATTTGGAAGGCTGGTTTTTCGATCGCATCGCGCGCGATCGTCCCATTCCCATTCCCGCGAATGGACTGCATATCACCCAAATGGGTCATGTTGAAGATTTAGCTCAAGCTATGGCTCAGGTATTAGGCAACGAGAGAGCCATAGGACAGGTCTACAACGTCTCTGGCGATCGCTACGTAACTTTTGATGGTTTAGCCCGTGCCTGCGCTGTAGCCGCCGGAAAATCGCCAGAAAAGCTAGCGATCGTACACTACGAACCGAAGAATTTTGATTTTGGTAAACGCAAAGCCTTTCCCTTGCGAGTCCAGCATTTCTTTGCCAGCGTCGATAAAGCGATGACCGATCTAAATTGGCAGCCTAAACATGATTTAATTTCTGGCTTAAAAGACTCATTCCAGAATGACTACTTGGCTACTGGACGAGACAAAGCCGAAGTAGATTTTTCTGTAGATGAAGAGATTTTGAAGGGGCTAGGGGCTGGGGGCTAGGGACTAGGGAGGACAAGGGGAGTAGGAGAGTAGGAGAGTAGGAGAGTAGGTGAGCAATTACCAATTACCAATTACCAATTACCAATTACCAATTACCAATTACCAATTACCAACTCCCGACTCCCTCGCAGGAATCACGTAAATCAACCCTGAAATCAAGGTCAAAGCGACAGAAATCCAAAAAACTACTAGTGCAGGGACGTGCCAAGTTGCGGGTAAGGGAGCAATTAAGAGGGCGATCGCGGTAATTTGACTGACAGTTTTGAGTTTGCCCCAGAGATTCGCCCCCGCGATCGCCTGAGAACCTGTCAAACTGGGAGTAACGCGCCAGCCAGCAATACTTAACTCCCGCGCCAGAATTAAAAATACTCCCCAAGCAGGAAGTCGTCCTAATTGAATCAACGATAGCAATGGAGCCAAAACTAGCAACTTATCTACCAAGGGATCGAGAAATTTACCAAGTTCGGTGATGGCATTGAGTTTTCGTGCTAAGTAACCGTCTAGCCAATCTGTTAGAGCCGCAACCAAGAAGACTGCGAAGCAAAACCAGCGTGCGGCTGTTGTCGGCACTGGTAAAAGATAAAGCAGCAATGGCAAGGCTAAGAGTCGAGAGACAGTAACCCAGTTAGGTATATTCATCGAGGGAATATGAGGAAACTGTGAAGTTGAGATGAAGCTAAAGTAAGCAATTTTAAGGTAAATTGACCGCTAAATGGCTCTACTTCTTAAGTATCATCTCTATAACAGTCAACTTTACATTATCTTTATAAATTCCAAGTGGAAGCAGGTTCTTGATAAAGATTCGACAAAATGTAAGTTAAAGTACTGTCATTCTAGCTAAGAGAGAGATTATATTCGGGATACAAGTTCAGTAAATCTACTTCAGTAATACTACGATCTATCCGATCCAGGTTTTAGTCGTGACAATGTACCAAGCACCGTTCCCCACCGCCATCAAAACTGTTGAACTTAAGTCTCCCCAGACATCAGATGCAGTCCATCCATCAGCTCGCTCGGCTTTCAAGAGATGTTTGGATATCGTTGGCAGCTTAGTTGGGTTGATGATACTAGCGATTATCTTCGTACCTTTAGCGATCGCCATCAAGTTGGACAGTCCAGGACCGATTTTCTACGGTCAAGAACGCTATGGATTGCAAGGACGAGTATTTCGGATGTGGAAATTCCGTTCGATGGTTCCTAACGCTGATGCACTGAAATCTCAAGTTAAAAACGAGGCATCAGGGTTAATTTTCAAGAACAAGCAAGACCCTAGAATTACTAGAGTAGGTCGTTTCTTAAGAAGCACGAGCTTAGACGAACTGCCCCAGTTTTGGAACGTGTTAACCGGAGATATGAGTTTAGTTGGAACTCGTCCACCAACCGCCGATGAAGTAGCTCAGTATAACGATCGCCACTGGCAAAGATTAAATGTGAAGCCAGGTTTGACAGGAGAATGGCAAGTTAGCGGACGTTCCAGCATTAAAGATTTTGAAGAGATTGTCAATCTCGACCTGCGCTACCAGAAAGTCTGGCATCCTTTGTACGATTTGATCGTTATTGCTAAGACTATTTATGTAATTTTTGCTAAAGTAGGTGCTTGCTAAGCCGTAACTCGTGTTTGTCTAGTAGCTAAACAATATTCCTTGGGGGACGACCAGCCTGCATATGGCTGGTTTTTATTATGTCTAAAGATAGAGACGTTACATGTAACGTCTCTATATTTCACCACAAAATTTGCGATCGCTCTTGTACGACTTGTTGATAAACAGCTTGCGTTTGTAGAGCTAACTTGCTCCAATTAAAGCGACGATCTAAATCTTCATAAGCATTGTCAATCAACCATTGCCGATAACCAGGATTCTTTAAAACCTCTAAAATTCCCCATGCTAGGGAGTCAGGATTATTCGTCCAGGTAACAACTCCCGTTTTAGTATGCTGCACGACTTCTGGAAAGCCGCCAGTATCGGAGACGACGACGGGTACGCGGGCGGCGAAACTTTCGAGAGCGACAATGCCAAAAGGTTCGTATAAGCTGGGAAACACGGCACAATCAGCTACCGCTTGGAATTTATCCAGAAAATCATCGTACATAAAGCCCGTAAAATAGCACTTGTGCCAAATACCTAAATCCCAGGCTTGACGCTTCAAAGCTTCGGTATTGCCACCGCCAACAAGTACGAATTTAGCATGACCTCCCATCTCCCATAGCAATTTCGGCGCTGCATTCAGTAGTACGGATACGCCTTTTTCGTAAGTCATGCGACCGACGTAATAGACTATCTTCTCGTTGTCGTCAGCATATTGACGACGGAAATGCCAATAATCAAAATCTTGTCTTTTGTGCTTCTTTTCAGGGCGGATACCGTTGTAAATTACGTCGATTTTGCCCCAAGGACTCGCTAGCGCCCGTTCTACCTCGCGCCGCATGTAGTCGGTACAAACAATAATTCGCCAAGCATTGTAAGCCAGTAAATGCTCTTTGCCATTGATATAGCTTTGTTCTTCGGTGTAGATGCCATTGTAACGACCGTGTTCGGTAGCGTGAATCGTGGCAATTAGAGGTATTTTGAAATTGTGTTTGAGAGCGATCGCGGCATCTCCTACCAACCAGTCATGGGCGTGGATCAGATCGAAGGGTCCTTCTTCTAAGATCAACTTTGCGCCGTGGCTACCCATGCTTTCATTCATGTTAGCCACCCAATGGAAAAAGTCACTTCCCCAAGCAACTGGAACCCGATGTACGTGAATTCCCTCTGAAAGCTCGTACATTGGTGCATGACCGAATTCCACCGTTACCATGTGAACTTCATGTCCTAGTTTGACTAGTTCGGGGTATAACTCCCCAACATGACGGGCAATCCCTCCCACAATGCGCGGCGGAAATTCCCAGCTTAATACGAGTATTTTCATCGACCCCAATCCCTAGCTACTTACTTGCTGCTTACCTAAATCTATCTAAATGTATAGAATTGGAAATTAAATGAGTATTATCACTCAATTGTTTGCAAATGCTACTTAGGTAAAATGTATAAAAAAATACAGTAAAACTGTAAGCTGACATACATTTGAGTTGCACGTTATTGCTTCTTAAATTTATTTATGCCCGTCTATCAATCGTTTTTCACCGAAACATCACCCATACTGAAAGGTCTTTTGATGCTACCGATAATATTTTGAGGTTGCTCGTTATATATCGGTTTAAAGTCAAAATCCCTATGTAGAAAAAAAGATGTCGTATGGATATGAAGATTAATCGGTGCAAAACCTGACAGATCTACTTGAATCAAATTTGCTTCTCGGAGAACTCTAGTCGTATTTGGAAACCAATCGGAGTCATCAAGAATAATTATTCCTCCATTTTTCAGTTTTTTAACTGCTGCTGTTGCACAGTCATACCTACATCTGCCATCGATGATAATGACATCAAAGTTTTCATCAATTTTTAAGATTTCGTCAGGATAAGAGTTGTCTGAAATTAATTTTAATTCTGTGCTAGGGCTAACGAGCGTTTTCATTTTGTTAAACCATTTTTCATCATGCTCGATGCTCATCACTCTTTTAGCTCTTGTTTCCCAAAATAAAGTGGAATTACCGGAACCGTATTCAAAAATTACTTTTTCCGATAAATCGAGTTGTTTGATATATTCAATTGCAGGATAAGCAAACCAGGGAATTGGATTGCCCTTGCCATCAACAGAAGACTGTGTTTCTATAGAATTTTTATAACCGTAATCGCTCTCTAATATTTTGAGACAGATGCGAGCTGCCTGAACGCGACTTGGGATGAGTCGTCTGATGAATTTTTTAACTGCGGACTGCCGCTCGGATTGAATCGTCATATTTTTTACCCCTTTTTGTTCTATCGATCGAAGTCAACTGAATCTTTAACGAAAAGTTAGATGGACTGCTAAGATTTCTCCTTTTCTACTATGGGATTTGCGCTATTTGTTGCCGAAACGCTAACCAAGCAGATGTGGCTTCGGGAATTGAGGTGACACCTTTATGCAGCAAAATGACTCCATCTTGAAAACCGACAATTCCATATTCTCCAGTATTAAAGAGTCGGTCGATCAGTTTTGTATTGTCTTGTAACTGCTGGCGATCGCCTGAAAAAGCAACTTGATACTGTTGAAGTTGCCAGAGATCGGCAATTATATACTCTACCTGAATGACTTCCCGCGCATCGTTACGCAATTGCAATCCTGGTAAACGCAAGATCTCGCGACGGCTAGATAGGTGGGGAACGATATATGTTGTTGCCGATACACTCGCTTGAGGAGGAATTTGTGCTAGTAGCGATCGCATTTGATTGACGTGTTGCCATTGACGCGCTGCTGAAATGTGTACCCAAGGTTGAATTGAATCGGGAATTAGGAAATAGAGCGTCCGATTGGGATTGTAGGCGATCGTAATAACTAGGGAAAGGCAAATGCACCCGATCCAAAAACGCTGAAACTTTGGTTTAAAAACTTTGGGATGTACGGACCACCACAAAATTGCCCCGTAGAATAATCCTGGGACGACGCTCATGGCATAGCGAATCGTAATTGCTAAAACGGATTCACCCTGACCTAGAAATAGTTTGAGCAGAGGAAAACCCGCGATCGCCCAAGCTGCACCAGAAAGTGCGGGGACGAAAGCCAAAGGCAACCATTGCCCTAGTAAATACAAAAATGTGCCAGGAAAGGGCGTAATTAACTCTAAGAGCAACCGCACGGGATTGCTGACAATTCCCCAGATAATTTCAACAGTAGAAGCATCTTCCCCCGTCGCATACTGTCCGAATCGCTCCATCATGAACCGCTTGGAAATATCCTCTGAAAATAGCGGCATGATTAGATTGGTCAAAGCCAGCATGTAGCTAAAACTGAGAATGCAAGTTGCTAAACCAGCGCGGGGAAAGCGACGGCTTAAAACCATATAAACCCCAACGCCAAATAACCCAATGCCGCTATCTTCCCGCACAGCCAAAAGCAGGACTGCTAACAACCAAAAGAGCCACCATTTACGCTTTTCCATTGCCAGCAGAATGCCAAATGTAAATAGAGGAATTTGGCTGATGTCGTGGAAGTTGGTTAAAGTCGGACTGATAACAGCGATCGCGCCGTAGAAACTGACGCTTATCATCGCTGCTAACAGTGGTTCGAGATATAGACGGGCGAGGAAATATAAGACAATGCCAGCAGCGGTTACTAGAGTAACTTGCAAGACGCTCAAAGTAGCTGGAGAGGGGAAAATAGCATACAGGGGCAACCAAAGCAGTAAAGCGGGAGTAAAATGCTGTCCTAGTCGGTGGTAGTAAACTTCTGGAATTTCTCCAGCATGGACGACATTCGTGGATAGGCTAGAAGACAGGGAACTTTGAAAAAACCTGCCGTGAATCCCATTCCAGAAGACTTGATTGAATATGCCCTGGTCGAAAGTAGCGTAAAAACTATAGTACCGATGCAAGACCAAAGTTAATGTCAGGAGAAAAAAAGCGATCGCGCTACCCAGGAATAGCTTAGCTCCTGGCTGCTTTTGCCATTTCAATAACATGACTCACTCACACTTAAATAGATAAATAGAGGGGCTGGGGGCTGGGGGCTAGGGGCTAAGGTAATGTTCTTTACTCCTAAAAGAGGGATCTTAAAGTTCAAGCTACATCACTCAGGTATTTAGAATATAGTTTTTTGACACCTATCTCTCATCCCTGGTAAAGATACATTTACAATCAAAGAGTTGCAAAATAAAGTTATGGCAATTTCCGGCTGGGTCGATATACATTAGCTTGTATGCTCTGGAATTATCAAAACTGCTGCTAAAAATAAATTTGCTATTTTTAACTTTTGTACTGGCGGGTTTAGCAAATAGATTGACAGCCAGAACCAGAAATTTTTGGTCAAAACCCGCCCCTAATTTTTAACTTTTGACTTTTCTCTCATGCCTACTACGCTTGCCGATACCAAAAACTTACTTGCTGACGCGATCGCTAAGTACTCTAACAAAGTCGATTATTTGCTGATTCGCCTAGAAGAATCCCAAGGAACAGATATTATGTTGCGGGGCGACAAGGTAGAAACCTTGAGTGAAGGGATTTCTATTGGTGGACAAGTTCGCGCCTGCTACAAAGGCGGTTGGGGACTGAGTAGTTTTAATAAATTATCCGATCTCAACTCTAGGATTGAAGAAGCGATCGCGGCAGCGCGAATCGTTGGTGATGGCGAAACTCTGCTAGCATCTGTGGAGCCAGTCCAAGCGACTTGCTTTGTTCCCCTCGCGGGAACCGATCCGCGTCAAGTTCCCTTAGTCCAGAAAAAGCAACTATGCGATCGCTACGGTGAAATTCTCAAAAGCGTCAGCGGTCGGATTACCACTACATCAGTCCGCTACGGCGATATTTACCAGCGAGTTATTATCGCCAGTTCCGAAGGGACGCTGATCGATCAATCTTGGGTGGATATGGAAATGCGCTTTGCGGCAACTGCCCGCGATGGCGATACAGTCCAGACGGGTCGGGAAACCACTGGTTCTCGCAAGGCGTACGAAGATTTGATCGGTTTGGATGCCCAAGTCCAAAGTGCGGCTCAAAGAGCTGTGGCGGCTCTCTCTTTACCTTCAGTGAAAGGCAATACTTACACCGTCGTCATCGATCCGATCCTCTCTGGTTTATTCGTCCACGAAGCTTTCGGGCATCTTTCAGAAGCAGATATGGCGTATGAAAATCCCGATTTGCTAGAAGTGATGAGCATGGGACGGAGATTTGGACCCAAGGAACTACAAATTTTTGACGGCGCAGCACCTCAAGGGCATCGTGGCAGTTACTTCTACGACGATGAAGGAACTCCTGCTACAACTACGCAATTAATTCAAGATGGCTTTTTAGTCGGTAGGCTCCATTCGCGCGAAACCGCTGGTAAGTTGGGAGAAGCACCCACAGGAAACGCCCGTTGTCTCAGTTACCACTACGCGCCTATCGTCCGCATGACGAATACTTGGATCGAGCGGGGAACAACGCCAGTAGCAGATTTATTTACCGATATCAAAGAAGGAGTCTACGCCCGTAACTGGCTGGGAGGAATGACAAACGGCGAAATGTTTACCTTTAGTGCGGGAGAAGCTTGGACGATCCGCAACGGTAAAATTGCCGAACCCGTGCGCGATGTGACGCTTTCGGGAAACGTATTTCAAACCCTAGCAGATATTGAGGCGATCGGCGATGATTTCTATTGGGACGAGTCTGGTGGCTGCGGTAAGGGCGGGCAAAATGGTTTACCCGTTGGTTGCGGTGGTCCCAGTTTGAGAATTCGCAATGTAGTTGTAGGTGGAGAAGCTGTAGAAGTCTGAAGAGTCAAGGATGAAGTGACATGTATTATGCTTCATTTTTCCAGCTTGAGGTTCTTTTCTTGCCATTCTCTGGTTATTAGTGCAGACCACAGGATGAAAAATAGTAAGGAGACCCCCGCGATCGCATCCGTCCAAATTAAGAAATGCATTTTCTGAGAAAATACATGATGAGCTAGATAAAAGTAATGTGCTGGGCTAGAAATCCCAGTAATTGAATAAATTCCCAGACATAAATAAGCAGTCTAAAAAGCGTTTCTGGCGTAAAATACATAACCAAAAATGCCAAATATTGTCAGTGCAATCCAAGCGATATAAATACTATCAGGAGTAATCCAGGCAGGCTGGGGATATTGCTCGTAGAATACAAAATTATCCATATAATGCAGAATAGTAGAAATTGCATTAACAATCAATAAAGCAAGCAGCAAAGTTCGGGGTGTTTTCTGGCTATCCATGTTGGCATTTCTCCTTTGCGTGACAATTTCAATAAACTTACACTACAAAACAGAGATAACAGCCGTCTTATTAAATAACAGATCTAAAAGCAATAAGGGCATACGTCTGTATGCCCCTACCGTCATGAATACAAATGACAACTGCTTATAACTGATTTCGCTCTACAACTCGCTTTGAGATTTGCGGTCTTTTAAATTGAGCAAAGCTGTTGTTGGTAATCACAGAAATTGCTCTTGCGTACTGTGGGTCTTGTCTTGTCGCAATTGCAGAAGGATTAGCAGCTAGCTGGCGTTTTTGAGCCTCGCTCAAGTCAATTTTGATATCGGGTGTGATGCCTTTATGACTGATATCTGTTCCTTTCGGCGTGTAGTAATGGGCAACTGTTACCGCCAGTCCCGAACCATCCGAAAGAGAATGCACTGATTGAACTAAAGCTTTACCGAAAGTTTGGCTACCGACTACTACAGCGCGTTGGTGATCTTGCAATGCTCCTGCCAAAATTTCACTGGCACTAGCGGAATTACCATTGACTAACACAACTAGAGGGCGCTGGGTTAGTGCTGTGTGATTGGCTGGTATTTCTTGACTGGCTCCCTGCCGATCCACTGTTTTCACAATTGAACCTTTATTCAGCCACATCCGCGAAATTTCTACCCCTGCTTGCAGTAAGCCACCTGGATTATCGCGTAAATCTAAGACGTAGGCATTTACCTGCTGGCGATTGAGGTCTTGAATTGCTTTTTGCATTTGCTCGGAAGCATGGGCGCTAAATTCTCGCAAGCTAATATAACCAACTCGCTTATTTCCTTCCCGCTTCAACGTGTGGGTAACTGTAGGCAATTCAATCTTTGCCCGCGTCAGCTTCAGATCGACGGCACTTCTTCCTTTCCGTCCAATTTTCAGAGTTACAGGCGTACCTGCTTTGCCTCGAATCAAGCTTGAGGCAGCTTGCACGTCCATGTTCAGAGTTGGCTTACCATCAATTGCTAAGATTTCATCTCCGGCTTTGACTCCCAACTTGACTGCGGGAGAATTTTGAATAGTCTCGACTACAGTTAAACGCTTAGTTTGTTTATTTAATTCCATCCGAATTCCCACTCCAGTCACTTCCCCTGAAGTTTGACTAGTTAAAGCCTCGTACTGTTTGGGGTCGAGAAAGCGGGTATAGGGATCGTTCAGCTTAGCTAATGCGACTCGGACGGCGGCGTAAGCTTGGTCGCGGTTAGTATATTCTCTGCTTAATAACTCTTGTCTCGTTGCTTGCCAGTCTGTTTTGTTGAACGTACCATCCACATATTCTCTAGCAACCAGTTGCCAAACTTCGTCAACTAGAGCTTTAGGACTATTTTGCATTAGTGCGGCACGGACAGAACCACACCAGGGAGATAGCGCCAGAAACGATGTAGTGGCGATCGCTCCACCAAACAGAGCAAGTTGTAGGGAGGAGAGGCGTTTGATATGTTGCATGAGGTTAGCAAGCAGAGGTTGGCAAATCGAAAGCTATATCGCTCGTTACCCATTAGGGTAAAAAGAATGAAAACTTTCTCTTGAATATACACCTAGAAAGTGTGTGATGACAGCAAACGAGCGATCGCGATCGCCCTCTTATATCTCTCTGAAAACCATTATTCCCAACATACTCAGACAGATTGAGTTCGTCACAAACAATCTGTGACAGTTTACCTATTGTCCAAAGAAAGATAAAGTGAAGATTTTGCCGACGTTTACACTATTATTTGTCAAGTTGGCGGTTGTTGACAAATTATAGATGTTACTTTTTTGCGCTCGGTTAATGTATTTTAGTAAACTTTTTAGCAGAATTATTAAATCAGTTATCAGTTATCAGTTATCCGTGAAGAGTGGTAATAGGTAATTGGTAATTGGTAGTTGGTAATTGCTCACATGCTCACATGCTCACATGCTCACCTGCTCACCTGCTCACCTGCACCCCTGCTCACCTGCTCCTCTGCCCCTCTGCCCACCTGCACACCAGCCCACCTGCACACCAGCTCCCCACACCCCACTCCCTACTCCCCTAATCGAGCAGCATGAGCTTGAATGGTCGAGAGGGGAACGGTAGAAAAATACTGGCGTTGAAATTGTTCTTCTTGAACGGCTTGGGCAAATTTGTTCATCGCTTGTAAATAGGTTGCATCGGTTACGGTAAGGCGAGCAGATGTGGCAACGTGCCAGGGTACGTTTTGAGAAATCTGAAAATATCGGTCTTGAAAACTAACGTGAAAGCCCAAGTAGGAAAGGGCAGTAAATCCCAACCCTAAAAGGCGATCGCTAATGCCGAGTTTTTGACTTAACTGCACGCGAGTTACCGTTTGTCCGGTACGACTGAGATATTTGGCAATTCCTGCCAACTGCTGCCAAATCTGCTGCGGTGAGATTGGCTGTGGTGCGCTCCAAGCCAGAACTAAAGACTTATTTTCAAATTGCGATCGCCGCATCCAAGCGCGGAGATCGTCCCAACAAGTAGGACAGGTACGCACGACAATTGAGACTGGATCTTGTAAGGATGTATCGTCAGTTGAGGCGATCGCAACACCACGACAGTCGAGAATTTGAGGAGTGAGGGGCGCGGAGTCAGGAGTGAGGGATAAGTCGGAAACACGGACGGCAATGAGGCGCACTTCATAGCGTTTCTTAAACGAGTTGAAGTCGAGTTCTACGATACAGTCACAGCGTCCTGTAGGAATCTCGTCTTTGTAGTGTCCCCACCACACGCCAGGAAAGCTAGTTTTAGTCGAGTCATCTCGCAGGTTGAAATCTGTTTTAATGTACTGCACCTTATTTCCTCGCCAATCTTGCTGATTGCGATGCCAAACGTTTTCAAACCAGCAATTCTGAATTAGCAATTTTGGCACGGGATTGCCCATACCACAGGGTTCGAGTAGTTTCAGTTCTAAAAATAAATCTTTACCTAAATCTGCCACCGTCACGATCGAATCTGCTTGTACTGACGGCACAGCGATCGCACTGCCCTGCTGCCGGAGTTTTTGATTAATCGCTGCGGTAAATAGCGGTACGTTCTCGACTGGTATGCTCAATCCCGCTGCAAAAGGATGTCCGCCAAACCGATGCAATAAATGCGCTTGGTCTTTAACTAACTGGTACAAGTCGATATTACCAACAGACCGAGCAGAACCACGAGCAAGCGCGGGAGTAGGGAGTAGGGAGTAGGGAGTGGGGGAATTTTGGATTTTGGATTTTGGATTTTGGATTTTAGATTGTAATTCTCCCTCAGCCTCCTCAGCTTCCTCAGCTCTCTTCTCTCCGACTCCCGATTCCTCTGTACTCAATAAAATCGTCGGTCTGCCCGTCTCTTGGGCAATTTGTCCGGCGACGAGTCCTAGAACTCCAGGCGACCACTGAGAATCTACAAGAACGATGACGCTGGTGGTGGAAAGATCGACTTCTGCTTTGAGTTTTTGGGCGACTTGCTGAGAAACTTCTTTTTGCAAAGATTTGCGGCGCGTGTTTGCCAATTCGGTTTCCTGTGCGAGGCGATCGACCGAACTGCGATCGCGACTGGTGAGTAGTTGAACGCAAAAGCTTGCGTCGCCTTGAATTCGGCTCACGGCGTTGATGCGGGGACCCAAACCGAAAGAAATATCCGTAGGGCGATCGCCACTTTTCTGACACAATTCCAGTAATCGCCCTACTCCTGGTCGCCGTCGTCGTTCTGCTGGCTGTTTGTAGTCCTGTTGCATCCGTTCGATGCCCAGTTGCGCTAGATAACGACAATCTCCGCTCAGTTGTACCAAATCGGAAATTAAGCCAATCGCGACCAAATCTAGTAAATCCGCTAACGGTTGCTGCGGCACGTCTGGCAAAGATTGGTATAGAGCTTCGACAAGTTTGTAGGCAACTGCTACCCCAGATAGATGAAATAATTGATGCTCTACAGACAAATAGCGCGGATTAATTATCGCTGTGACTGGCGGACGTTCTGGGGGTAAAGTGTGGTGATCGGTAACAATAACATCAATTCCTAAAGATTTTGCGTAGAGAATTTCCGAAATATTCGTGCTACCAGTGTCGCAAGTCACGATCAACTGACAGTTACTACGAGCAAGCCTGTCAATTCCGGCGCAGTTCAACCCGTGTGACTCGGTAAGTCGGTTGGGGATGTAATAGGAAAGTTGAGTATTTTGGCAAAAAAATTGTCCCAAGCCATCCCATAAAACCGCTGTGGAAGTAATACCATCGGCATCGAAATCACCCCAAATCGCCACTTTTTCTTGGCGATCGCGTGCGATTTGCAATCTTTCTATTGCTAGCTGCATTTCTCGCTCAAATTCATTTGGACTAGCAGGTTGATAGCAGCGAGGATTGATATATCCAGCTAGTTCCTCTCGCTCTTGAATTCCTCTTTGCCATAAAAGTTGTGCCGCAAATCCTCTCGCGTCAGGAGCATACTCGCTGACTGCTTGCACGAACCACGCTGGCGGCTGTTCGGCTGGGACGATCCATTGTGGCTGGGCATTCATAGGGGAGAATTCATAATTCACAATTCACAATTTGCAATTCACAGTTACGCACTACTCACTACTCACTACTCACTAAATAAGCGATCGCAGTCATAATCGCTTTATGGCTAATTATTGAAGTGTAGCAATATGACAACTAAGCGAGTACTAGTCATCGATGATGAAGATGGTGTCAGAGAAATTATCCAATTCAGTCTTGAAGCAGTAGCGGGTTGGGAAGTTTTGCCAGCCGCTTCCGGTAGCGAGGGTATAGACATAGCCCAAAGTCAGCAACCTGACGCAATTCTACTTGATGTCATGATGCCAGACTTAGATGGACCCGCGACATTTCAACAACTTCAGGCAAATACTACCACGCATCACATTCCCACGATTTTTCTCACTGCCAAAGTCAGAACCAGCGAACAACAGCAATTGCTCGATTTGGGCGTATCGGGTACGATCGCCAAACCCTTCAAAGCCCAAGAGTTAGTAGAGCAAATTCGCGCCATTCTGCACTGGGATGAATGAGGGGCTAGGGGTTAGGGGCTAGGGGCTAGGGAAAGAAAGGGCAACTACCAACTACCAATGACGAATGACAAATGACAAATGACAAATGACCTTTCACAAATTATTCACATTAATGCCTTAGTTTTGAAATCATGAGTTGCGACCTAACTCTCTGACTCATTAGAGCAAGGCAGAATCTTCCAAGCTCTGTTTCCCCAGGTTGGAGCCGTAAATAGAGAAATTTAAGGCTGCCTCAGCTAGCTTCCATCGTGCCAGATCTAGATACCCCCCTACTTGAAGCGAAGCATAATTGGAATACATCATGAAATTCAAACGCTCTCAACTGCTTTCTACCAACTTCGTAGCTGGATATTTACAGTTTCCTCTTCCTGCTAACAACAATAGCAAGAGAGTCAAGTTAGGAAGACAAAGATCGCTTCAACAAGCAGAAGGGCAATCGCCTGTGCAAGTTTCTTTAGTTAAACAGCAAGTAAAAACTATAGTACCTAGAAACCATTCAGCTCAGCAAGCGCAGCCAGCCAAACGGCGAGTTTTTACTATTAAAGAGCTATTTGAGAAATACGAAGATTCCTATCACAATGCTCTTTATTTAGAAGCAATCAAGTTTATTTTAGAACAAATTTATTGGGATAGTTCTAGTTATCTAGAAGAATAGATTTAGACAATAAGGTTAGTACGATAAATTGGCGATCGCCTGGGTAGCGGTCGTTTTTTGTTTGAATACTTGTTTATTTGGGAATTATAAGAATGAAATACAACTATTTAATTCCCTTCGGAGTTTCCCCTTGTTGCCACTATTACGCACACTCAAAATAGTTTTTTTGAAATGCCTCAGTGCAATTCGTAGATTACTGCGATTTTTGCACAGACAGCACTGTAGAACAGTAGGACTTCAACAGTTAGCACTCGGACAGGAGCTATACGAACAATGTGATTATCGAGCTGCTATAACAGCTTGGAATAACGCTCTAGTTTTATTTCGCAAAGCAAATCTTCATATTTACACAGGTAGTATTTTCACTCAACTTGGCTCAGCACATCGGCAACTTAGCCAATACTCTCAAGCGTTGGAATACTTACAGCAAGCTTTATCAATTCATCGAGAAACTAAAGATCGCGAGTATGAAGGAAAAACACTAAACTCTCTAGGAATGGTGCATTGCTACTTAGCGGAATATCCAAAAGCTTTAGAATACTTTCAGCACAGCTTAATTATTTTTAGAGAGTTAGGAGAGCGTGGTGAAGAGAGTGCTACGCTATCTAATATTGGATTTGCTTACAAAAAATTGGGAGAACCAAGGCAGGCATTAGATCATTATCATAATGCATTAAAAATTATTAGCGAACTCGAAGAACGAGATAACGAAGGTACTATTATTAATAATATTGGTTTGCTCTATAGCAATTGGGGGCAATATGACAAAGCCCTAGAATACTATCAGCAAGCATTTGAAATTGCTAGAAATGACAAAAATTATGGTAGCGAGGCATCTACTTTAAATAATATTGGCGTTGTCTATCGCGATCGCGGACAATATTCTCAAGCAATAACATACTATCAAAAAGCTTTAAAACTATTTATCAAAGTAGGCGATCGCGCTAATGAAGGGACAATGCTGAGTAATTTGGGAGATTTATACTGTCATCAAGGTAATTACGCCCAAGCACTAGAGTATCATCAACAAGCATTGACAATTCGGCAAGAAGTTGGCGATCGCTCAGGCGAAGGAGTCACGCTTGGTAATATCGGTGCAGTGTATAATTTCCTAGGACAGTTATCTCAAGCACTATCTTACTACCAACAATCTCTTAAAATTCGAGAGGAAATTGGCGATATTTCTGGAAAAGGCTCGATTCTCAATAACCTCGGTCACATTTATACTTTATGGGCTTATTATCCACAAGCTCTAGAGTGTTACGAAGATGCCTTAGTCATTGCTAGCAAGACAGGCGATCGCGAATCTGAATGTTTAGTTCTAGCAAATATTGGTTTTCTAAACAATAAGATAAGTAATTTTTCCAAAGCGATACAATACTCTCAACTGGCATTGAAGCTAGCTCAGGAAATTGGTGTTAAAAAGACTGAGGGATGGGCTTGGCAAAGTATTGGTAAGGCACATCAATGTTTAGGTGAATATTCAAAAGCACTAGAGACTTATCAGCAAGCCTTGCAAGTTTATACTAGCATTGACGATCGCTCAGATGAAGGCGATCTTTATGCCGATATGGGATTAATTTATAATCATCTAGGACAGCCTCAAACAGCTATAGAGTATTACAAGAAAGCCTTGAGAATTTCTAGAGTTTTGAAAACTCGGACTTCAGAATATAGCATTTGTGAAAATATTGGCTCTGTCTATTTTCAAATCGAACAATACAAACAGGCTTTAGAGTTTTACCAACAAGCTTTGGTAATTGCTAGAGAATTAGGCAATCGAACAGATGAGGCAAGGATTTTAAACATAATTAACGATCTACACAAAGTTTCCGTAATTTAATTGTGCTGGCGATTGGGAAAGTTGATATAGGTGGGCATTGCCCACTATATGAGAACCTAAAACATCGTTAAAATAGAAATAGCAATTAGTAGAAAACCAGCCTTAAACTGAGTAATAGTGTGTTGAGATACATTAACAAATGTTGATTTTACGTAATAGTTCCTGTCGATAATGCGATCGCAAGCAAGGCAAAGCTAATAGTTAACAGTCAATAGCTGATGACAACTGCTAACTGTTATATATGCTACAAATCGAGGTGTAAGGGAGTGAAAACCTTCATTAAGGAAGCGATCGCCTTTTAATTGCAATATTAGATCGAAACAGTATTTTTACCTCAAGCGCCTAAAACAGGGAGTCTGTCATCTGTGGTACTACAAGCACAACCAACCACCTACGAACCAAAAACGCAAGAAATCGCCAAACAACTGCTAGCGGCGACGCGGGAAAACCGTTCGTTTTTTGCCTCAATCCGCGAACAAATGCGTTGGGATGATAAGTTACTCGCTTGGGCAATGAGTAATCCTGGGTTGCGGGTACAGCTATTTCGCTTTATTGACTGCTTACCTGCTTTGCGGAGTAAGCCAGAAATTGCAAGGCATTTACAAGAATATCTTGGTGACGAGTCGGTAGAACTCCCTGCTGCTTTGAAGGGAATGCTCAATTTTGCTAACCCAGATTCTATGCCTGGGCAGGTGGCGGCGACTACAGTATCTACAGCCGTAGAAACACTAGCGCACAAATATATTGCTGGAGAAAACATTCAGCAGACATTAAAGACAATCGAACGGCTGCGGAAGGAAAAAATGGCTTTCACCATCGATATTTTGGGTGAAGCAGTCATCACCGAAGCTGAGGCGCAGTCATATTTAGAACGCTATTTGGATTTGATGGCACAGCTAGCAGCAGCCAGCAAGAATTGGAAACCAGTAGCGCAAATCGATGAGGCTGATGGGGAATCGCTATCGCCAGTACAAGTTTCTGTGAAGCTGACAGCATTTTACTCTCAGTTCGATCCGTTGGATGCAGCAGGTAGTACGGAAAGAGTTAGCGATCGCATCCGAATTGTATTGAGAAAAGCTAAAGAATTAGGCGTATCGATCCATTTTGATATGGAACAATACGCTTATAAAGACCTGATTTTCTCCATTTTAAAACAAGTTTTGTTAGAAGAAGAATTTCGCAGTCGTACAGATGTCGGCGTGACAGTTCAGGCATATTTGCGCGATAGCGAACGAGATACGCAAGATTTAATTGCTTGGGTAAAACAGCGAGGTTATCCGTTAACCGTAAGACTGGTTAAAGGTGCTTATTGGGATCAGGAAACAATCAAAGCCGAACAAAAGCATTGGCAGCAACCCGTATTTAATGACAAAGCAGCCACAGATATCAACTTTGAGAAAATCACTCAGTTGTTACTAGAAAATCACGAATATATCTATTCAGCAATAGGTAGCCATAACGTGCGATCGCAAGCCTATGCAATTGCAATTGCTGAAACTCTGAAGATTCCCCGTCGCCGCTTTGAAATGCAAGTCCTTTACGGCATGGGCGATAAACTCGCAAAAGCATTAAGCGATCGCGGTTATCGGGTGCGGGTATATTGTCCCTACGGCGAACTTTTACCTGGGATGGCTTACTTAATTCGCCGTTTGTTGGAAAACACCGCCAATAGTTCCTTCCTACGTCAAAATTTGGAAGAACGCCCGATTGAGGAATTAATTGCACCACCTATTGTGAAAAATGTAGAAAAGTTACATGTAACGTCTCTACAAAAAACATTCCATCCTGCTGCTGATACAGATTACGCCGTAGTCGAGGCGCGAGACAAGTCGCAACAAGCATTTCAACAAGTGCGACAGCTATTTGGTAAAACGTATTTACCTTTAGTTAATGGTGAGTATGTTGCTACAGCAGAAATAGTTGATTCCGTCAATCCGTCAAACTTCAGCGAAGTAGTGGGAAAAGTCGGACTCCTCAGCGTCGAACAAGCAGAACAGGCAATGCAAGCAGCTAAAGCGGCATTTCCGAAATGGAAAAATACCCCAGCTAAAGAACGGGCTAATATTCTGCGTAAAGCTGGCGATTTGATGGAACTCCGTCGTGCGGAATTATCAGCTTGGATTGTTTTGGAAGTTGGTAAACCCGTTAAAGAAGCCGATGCAGAGGTATCGGAGGCGATTGATTTTTGCCGTTATTATGCGGCGGAAATGGAACGATTAGACGCGGGGTATAACTACGATGTAGCAGGGGAAACAAACCGCTATCTCTATCAACCGAGGGGAATTGCGATTGTAATTTCTCCCTGGAATTTTCCCTTAGCGATCGCTACTGGAATGACAGTAGCAGCTTTGGTAGCGGGAAATTGCACTCTCCTCAAGCCTGCGGAAACATCTTCTGTAATTGCAGCGAAATTAACTGAAATTTTGGTGGAAGCTGGTTTTCCCAAAGGTGTCTATCAATTCGTACCTGGGAAAGGTTCTAAAGTTGGGGCGCACTTAGTTAATCATCCCGATACGCATCTGATTGCATTTACAGGTTCCCGCGAAGTGGGTTGTCGAATTTATGCTGAAGCGGCAAAAGTCCAGCCAGGACAAAAGCATTTGAAGCGCGTCATCGCCGAGATGGGTGGTAAGAATGGCATGATTGTGGATGAAAGTGCCGACCTAGATCAAGCGGTGGTGGGTGTAGTGCAATCGGCTTTCGGTTATAGCGGACAAAAGTGTTCGGCTGCCTCTAGGGTAATTGTTTTAGATTCAGTTTACGATACTTTTATGCACCGCTTGGTAGAAGCAACGCGATCGCTCAACATTGGTGCAACTGAATTACCCAGCACTCAAGTTGGTCCCGTCATTGATGGTAACGCTCAAGCCCGTATCCGCGAGTATATCGAGCAAGGACGACAAGAAGCAAAAGTAGTGTTAGAAATACCCGTTCCAGATAACGGTTATTTTGTCAACCCTACCATCTTTTCCGAAGTGCCTCCCACAGCTACAATTGCCCAAGAAGAGATTTTTGGTCCTGTAGTAGCAGTAATTCGGGTGAAGGATTTTGAAGAGGCGATCGCAGTTGCTAACGGTACTGATTATGCCTTAACGGGAGGACTTTACTCTCGTACCCCCTCTCACATTCAAATGGCACAGGAACAGTTTGAGGTTGGGAACTTATATATCAATCGCACGATTACGGGTGCAATTGTCGCCAGACAACCCTTCGGTGGGTTCAAAATGTCTGGAGTTGGTTCTAAAGCTGGCGGACCCGATTATTTATTACAATTTTTGGAGCCGCGTACTGTGACGGAAAACGTTCAACGCCAAGGTTTTGCCCCCATAGAAGGTGCAGAATAAGGTTGTAATGTAGGGGCGGGTTCACCCAAAGTCACTGTTTCCATTCAACAATTATTAATAAACCCGCCCTGACCCACATGAGAGATTTAAGGTAAGTGATTTATGAAATTTCAACACAGATGTAGGCGTTCACGAAGTGTAGCGTAGCGTCTAGCCTTCCCGTTCCCCGCAGGGGTTGCCGAAGGCTAGGGTACGCAGATGAACACAGATAGATTGCTAACGATTTTGGATTACTGCTGTGAACTCTATGGAACAGGTGTTAGTTCCGATTTATAATCCCTTCCTTACCCCAAGTTTTGGACGCAGATGAAGACTTTGTATGAATTTACCCATAACTGATAGAGTCATCTGGACAACCGCCGATTTAGAGCTATTTCCAGACAACGGAAATCGCTACGAAATTATTGACGGGGAATTATTTGTGACGAGAGCGCCGCATTGGAAGCATCAAAAAGCCTGTGTCAGAATTAGCACTGCTTTGGATAATTGGTCGCAAACTACAAAAAGAGGAGAAGTTGCGATCGCTCCTGGGATAATTTTTTCCGATACTAATAATGTCATTCCCGATGTAGTGTGGACGAGCAATGAAAGATTAGCTGTCTTATTAGACGAAGCTGGACATTTAACTGCTGCACCAGAATTAATAGTAGAAGTCCTTTCTGCTGGTAGTGAAAATGAGAAACGCGATAAAGAACTAAAACTCAAACTCTACTCAGCAAGAGGCGTAAGAGAATATTGGATTGTCGATTGGCGCAAGCAGCAAGTTGAAGTTTATCAGCGGGAACAAGCAGTTTTGAATTTAGTGGCTACTCTGATGCGTGAAGATGAGTTGAATTCACCTTTGTTACCTAATTTTAGTTGTGCGATCGCCCAGTTATTTGCTTAAATAATGAATAGCAATTCTGAGGATTTAATCGTTAAACTAGCTGAATTACCTGAAGATTTTTCAGCCATGCGATCGGTTAGAATAGCAGTTTTTCAAATAGAACAGGGAATAGATCCAGAATTAGATTTTGATGGTCAGGATGAATCATCAGACCAAATTATTGCTTATTTAGATAATCAACCTATCGGTACTGCTAGAATTAGATATTTGGATGATACAACTGCAAAAATTGAAAGGCTGGCTGTCTTGCCAATAGCTAGAGGAAAAGGCATTGGCAAGCTAATTATGGAAAAAGCAATCGAACTTGCTGCCAAAAAGAAGATAGGGGAAGTTATCATCCATGCTCAAAAATACATCCAAGGGTTACATCAAAAGCTAGGTTTTGAGCCAGAAGGGGCAGCATTTGAAGAAGCTGGTATTTCTCATGTCAAAATGAGGAAGAAATTAGGCTCAACCTATTAATTTCGTGTTGGCTAAATCTAAACATCGCAATTTACTCATTCTCCTACTGATATGGCTAGCGGGAGTAGCGATCGATCGCCTCTGGTTTGCCTGCGATCGCTCCGTTCCCGATTGGGATCGGGCAGAATATCTCACGAGTTCGTTAAATTACTGGCGATCGCTACAACAGCCTCAGTGGTTCAGTGGCGATTGGTGGGTAGATTTTTGGCAGCTTTCCACGAAAGCCCCTCCTTTAGCACAGATTGCGGCGGCTATTACTCAACTGATTTTTGGCACTGGTTACGATCGCGCTACATTGGTAAACTCGTTTTTCAGTGCTATCCTACTTATTTCCATTTACGGGCTGGGGATACAACTATTTAGCGCCGAAATCGGATTATGGGCAGCTGGGATATGTCAGCTCATCCCTGGATTGTATCAGTTACGCTTAGATTTTTTACTCGACTATCCTCTTACATCGGTCGTAACCCTGTGTTTTTGGTGTCTGACAGTCTGGAAGGCAAAAGGTAAGAGGCAAGAGGTAAGAGGAAAAAAAAATGGGAGCCAAAAGCTAAGTTACTACTCACTACTCACTACTACGCAGCTAATGTCGTGGAGGTTTCCTCCACGCCCACTGCTTCACTACTCACTCTACAGTTGGTTATGGGCGATCGCATTTGGTATTTCTTTGGGAATGGCGCTGTTAGTCAAACAGACGGCGATATTTTTTCTGTTCGCACCGATTGTTTGGGCTGGGGTTGAAGTCATTTGCCAACGCAGGATTGCGCGGATCTGTCAATTTGCGATCGCTTTATTACTCTCAGTAGCAGTGTTTGCCCCTTGGTATCGGACAAACTGGTTGCTGATCTTGACTGGGGGGAAACGAGCGACGATAGATTCTGCCATAGCGGAAGGCGATCCTGCCCTCAATACCCTCGATGCTTGGACTTATTACGGGAAACTCTTCCCAAGCCATATTTCTTGGGTACTGTTGCTCGTGCCAATTGTGGGGTTGTTGCTCTATGTAGGAGACAGGAGACAGAAAACAAGAGACAGAAGTAAGGAGCAGGGAGCAGGGAGCAGAGAGCAGGGAACTGGGAGAGCTGGAGAGCTGGGGAGAAGGAAAACTCAATTACCAATTACCAATTACCAATTACCGATCGCCAATTCAAAATCCAAAATCCAAAATCTAAAATTTACTGGCTCCCTCATCTGGGTTGCAGTTTTCCTGATCGGCGCATACCTCCTCTGTTCGCTCAATATTAATAAGGATAATCGCTATGTCGTGCCTTACTTGCCTGTTGTCACGCTACTGCTTGCCTATGGAATGACGTGCTGGCGCGGACGTTGGGGACAGCAAATTCGTTGGGCTACAGTAGGCTTGGCGCTGTTCGCAATGGTGTTAAATTTGTTTCCTATAGGGGGAGTATTAGGTAGTCGTATTGCCTCAAATCTCAGTCCTCATGGCGATCGCTATGCTTACATGGGTTCAGAGTTTCCCCACAAGCAAGTCATTGAAGAAATTATCCAAACTGCGCCTTATCTCAGATCCAATTTGGGTGTATTGCCTTCAACCCTAGAAGTCAATCAACACAGCTTCAATTATTTTGGCGCATTACGAAACTTTCAGGTTTACGGACGACAAGTAGGAACCCGCCGACAGCAAATCGTTCAAGATGGGCGATCGCTCGATTGGTTTTTGACAAAAACAGGCGAACAAGGCTCGGTTCCAGATGCTCAAACTGAGATGGTGCAATATGTAGAACAGTCCCCAGATTTCAACTTGCAAAAAACTTGGACTTTACCCGATCGCAGCATCTTGAAACTTTATCATCGGCGCGTACCGCAGGTGACAGTAGAAGTGGGGAGTCAGGAGTCGCAAGTCGGACAAGGGGGACAAGGAAGCAACTACCAATTACCAATTACCAATTACCAATTACCAATTACCAATTACCAATTACCAACTACCAACTACCAATTACCAATTACCAATTTACCAATCACCGATTACCAATTACCTCCTACTCTGAGGCAAGTCATTGTACCCCCAGTCGCACCGCCAGGAAAGCCGATTCCAGTTACTTATGAATGGTCGGGAAACTGGGAGCAGTTTCCATCTGGGATTGTGTTACTCACATGGAAAAATCAGGATAGTAGTAAGAAAGGCGATCGCTGGATACACGATCGCGCAATTGGCATGGGTAATTTAATTCACATTTCTACTTCCATGTACGGGCGCACGGCTGTGCGCCCCCACCCTACTCACTACTCCGTCACAGAAAACTTAGCAATGATGCCTCCAGCCAATGCATCTGCGGGAATTTACACGTTGGAGGCGACTTATCTTAACCGCAATACAGGTAAAACTTATCCGATTGCCGTACCTCCAGTAACTTTAAAAATTGACCCTACAGCAACAGCTACATCTGCGCCAGAATTGGATCTCATCACGCAAGAACGACTTCTAGCAGCCACTCTACCCCAAGGAATTAAAGCACTAGAGCGAGTTTTTGCCGAAGTTGGGCGAATTCACCAATACGATCCCATCCAAGACTACTTGGTACAGGCAGAATTAGCATTGGAATACAGGCTGAAACAGGAACCGCAAAACTTGGACTGGGCTTATGCTCTGACCTTAACTCAAATATTGCAGCAGAAAGTAGCAGGGGCGATCGCGGCTTTGGAACGAGTGACGCAGCTAGACTCGCAAAACCCCTATGCCTACGCCTACCTTACCTTTGTCCATTTATACAACTGGAACGGAGCCGCCGCCCAAACTGCCCTCAAGCCAGCTCTAGCAAAAGCTCCCAGCATTCCAGAATTACATGCATTACATGGCATTGCCGCTTTGATGCAAGGCAACTTCATCCAAGCATGGCAAGATTATTCTACATTTAGGAGAAGGGAGCAGGAAGTAGGAAGTAAGTAGGGACGCACAGCTGTGCGCCCGTACAGGAGTGGGGAGTGGGGATAATTCTTGGCTTGTCCCCCTTGTCTTTTCTTGCCCTAGCCCCTAGCCCCTAGCCTCTAGCCCCTTTCCTAATACACCGTGCAGGTTTACTACCTTACCAATGACAGCGATCGCAGGCGCACTAAAACCTGTAGTTTCTACCTGTGCCACAATTGTCTCTAAAGTGCCGATTAATTCCTCTTGTTCCGGTCGAGTTCCCCAACGCACTAAAGCTACTGGCGTATCTCCGCTCAATCCCGCTTGGCAGAGCTGCTCGACAATAAAGGGCAAATTGTGGACTCCCATGTAAACTGCGATCGTTTCCGAACCCTGCGCTAAAGCAGCCCAATTTACTTGGGGACGGTACTTTCCGGCTGCTTCGTGACCTGTGACAAAAGTGACCGAAGAACTATAATCCCGATGGGTTAATGGAATCCCTGCATAGGCTGGAGCTGCAATACCGGAAGTAATGCCTGGTACAACTTCTACTGATACCCCAGCGGCTACTAAATCTTGCATCTCCTCGCCGCCGCGCCCAAAAATAAACGGATCGCCACCTTTCAACCGCACCACCACCGCATTGTCTCGCGCTTTTTCAATTAACAACTGGGTAGTATCTGCCTGCACCAACGAATGCATTCCCCGCCGCTTTCCCGCATTAATTTTTTCTGCCAAGGGGTTGATCGTGGCTAGAATCGCCGGACTTACTAAAGCATCGTAAACCACAACATCGGCACATTCTAACAACGCCTTACCTTTGAGTGTAAATAAACCTGGGTCGCCTGGACCCGCACCCACTAAGTAAACTTTACCGACGAACTCGTTCATTCTTTTCCTTGGCGTTTTGGCAATTTAAATCTTAAATTAAATCTCAATCGGTTCTGTCTCAACTAAGTCCCAAATTAAATCGGCTAACTCTTGAGTTGCTCCTAAAGGCTCCATTAGAGACAATTCGATCGCGGGGAATTGAGATTGCAACTGCTCTACAACCTCGGCGATCGCATCGGTAATGCCTCCAGCAAACAAGAAATACGGGACGATCGCAATTCTTCGTCGCCCCACGCTGCTGTCGGCAGTTCGCTTCGCAACCATCGCCAACTCCTGCACCCGTTCGCCTAAACTAGGAGCAACTGACCAGTATGCTGTTACAGCACCTAACTGTCGGGCGATCGCTTCTACCGGATGCCCAGAACCCACACGCCGACTCCCATGTGCTAGCAAGATTGTTTGCTCTGCCTCTGTCTGCTTGAGTTGGTTTTGCAACAGCCGCACTAACCCAGCATGAGAACCTAAATGGGGACGCAACTCCAGCTTTATCTTTGCTGCCAAAGCTTGCCGTCCTAGCTCTACTTCTGCTGGAATATCTTCCATTACATGGACACCAGGCAAGAGAAACAACGGTACGAGCTGCACTTGCTGATGTCCGCAGGCTAAAGCGCGATCGCTAAACTCGGTAATCTGCTGATGCAGTGGAGTTAGACTTAGCTCTAGACAAGCAGTACCGATGAGAGTGGTGAGTGGTGAGTGGTGAGTGGTGAGTGGTGAGTAATTTTTCTCCCTCAGCTCTTGCAGTTCCCTGAGCTTCCCCCGCTCTTTTTCCTTGCTTTCTTGCAGAAGCTGTGCTAAGCATTCCAACGCCACTTGCGGACGCGGATCTCGGCTGCCGTGAGATACCAATAGGTAGGCGGATGACATCGATAAGCGAGGGAGGTTTTTACTGTGAGTCAATCGTGAGTCTATTTAGTTTGGGATTTATCTAGCAAATAATCTTAAGATAAGATTTTCTGTATCAATTGATGCTGTTATTTGAACTATGAAATGATGTTAGTACCAAATGATGATAAGACAGCACTGGCTGATGTTCATCGCAATCGCTCTCTAACTAGCTTTGCCTAGTTTTTCGTGTTTTCACAATTCTACTAAATAAAAATAAGTAAGGTGGGCATTGCCCACCTGATAAAAGTGTTTTTTGTTCGCTGTCACTAGCTCCTAGTCACTAGCCTCTAGTCCCTAGCTCCTAGCCCCTTCATTCACTGGGTCTGAGATGTAGCGGAAGGTGGGTTCTGAGTTCCAAGGACCGCGTTCGTCCTGTTTGCCATTGGTAGATAAGTTGTAGTAAATATCTACCGTTTCGTCAGGCTGGATGTTACCGAAGAAGGGTTCTGTCAGCTTACCCATAGAATCCAAAGCCTTCATGAACATCTGCGTATGGGAAATTTCCCGTGTTAGCAGATGCACCAAAGTGTTCTTTGTCCCTTCGTCAGGTGATAGCTTAATTAATTCTTCGTAGGTTTGTCTTGCTCCAGCTTCCGCCGCAATATTAGCCCGCAAGTCCCGCACGACATCGCCACCTTCATTCAAATAGCTAGCCGTCCAAGCATTTCCCTGACTATCTAAGAAGTGCGGTCCCATGCCGCGCACGGCAAATAACGTACTTTTGTAAGCGTCTGTTTGGTCTACATTTTTGGTGTGCGCCTCAATCATTTTGCCCACCATTTCTAAGTGACCGAATTCCTCAATGGCGATATCTTGGAGCATATCGCGAATACCTGCGTGTTCTACGTGAAAAGATTGTACCCAGTATTGTAAAGCCGCAGAAAGTTCGCCCGTCGCACCGCCGAATTGTTCTAATAAAAGTTGAGCAAAGCGAGGATTGGGCTGGTCGATATTAACAATGTGGATCGGTTCTTTTTTATGGAAAAACATGTGAATCCTCTCTTAGTGTTTCACAATTGGCGATCGCAATATCTGCAAAAATTATGTTTTTCTGACTATAAAAACTAGCCAAAAGAAATCAACAATTGCTGAGATTTTATTTTTTTCTCAACCTGCGATCGCCATGACTACAGATGAAAAATTGCCAGTATTACAGTCACCAAAACCAGTTTAAACCCAGCAACAACAGCAGAGAGTGCGTCTGAGGAAAGAGTTATTAGTTATCTTACCTATATCAAAAGTGATGATTTTTCTTTTAACTGATGCACAATTTTAATCGGGTTGCCCACAGTTTGATTTTTAGCTTTTGACTTTTGATTTATCAACTACTGCTTCTGAGCAGAGTAAGTAAAGAAATTCTGTATTGCACCGACAGTTTGGAAACGATATGCCGGAATTACGCCACCAACAGAAAGATCTGTAGTGTAAATGCTAAATAAAATCAAGTTTTGTCGCTTAGTGTTATTAGCTACAATACGTTGGATGACGGGAGAACTAGAATCGATCAAGTCGCCGCAGTTTCGCTGTAGAACAATGCCGAAGAGGTTGGGCGCTTGGCTGCAAACCTCATCTTTGACGTAATCTGCTAACCGTTGGGTAGCATAGACTTCGTAGGCAGCGCGATCGGGATTAGTTAACGCCATCACCACCCCCAGTCCGCCAATAATTGCTAATCCTATGTAAGCAATGCTTTTCGATTCCTTCATGCTGCCTGTCTTTTGTTACTCTTGGCTCTGTTGCTTGGACTTGATGTAGGTTATCTCGGTTCCAGCGTTGACAAATATCGGACAATAGCTGATAAGATAGTATACTGGTTATAGAATGGCGAGCGTAGCCAAGTGGTTAAGGCAGAGGATTGTGGTTCCTCCACTCGTGGGTTCGAGTCCCATCGTTCGCCCTGATAGTAGGTTTTATCTAAAAATCAATTCTCGTGCGATCGCGCCGAACTATGCCTTATTAGTTGAATTTGTGACTTTAACTGCAAGGACAACAGTTTCTATCAGTCGCTCCGGTTCGACGGGTTTAGAAAGATGCTTTTGAAAGCCAGCTACCAGTGCTTTTTGACGCTCGAATTCCCCTGCATACGCACTCAAAGCGATCGCCGGAATCTTGCCTCCTTGTTCTGGAGGCAACGCCCTAATTTTCTGCACGAGCATATAACCATCCATATCAGGCATTCCCAGATCGCTGACTAATATATCTGGCAATGATGCCAGCATTGCTAAAGCAGCACAAGCCGATTCTACTGCGATCACACTAGCTCCAGCCTCTTCTAGTACGAAAGCGACAAAATCTCGCGAATCAGCTTCGTCATCAACTACGAGAACCTTCATGCCAGAAAGGGGGGTGGGAGGGGCGCACGGTTGTGCGTCTTCATAGAAGTCAGGAGTTGGAACTGCTGCTGCACGAGCAACCGTTTCCTCAGCTTTTTCAACTCTTCCTAAAAGAGGGATCTTGACAGTAAATGTAGAGCCTAGTCCTTCACCTGGACTTGCTACCGTGACACTCCCACCATGCATTTCTACGATATTACGCGCGATCGCCAGTCCCAATCCCAACCCACCAAATTTTCTAGTCGTAGCACTACTTTCTTGGCGGAAGTAATCGAATATGTAAGGAATAAAATCGGCACTAATACCTTTACCCGTGTCAGCAATCTGAATTTGGGCGTAGCCTGGGAAGTCGGAAGTTGGTAACTGGTAATTGGTATAGCCCTACGGAAACACGTTAGGACAGTGTTTAAAAGCAGCATCAACACAAT
>ERZ1066125.189-NODE-189-length-32865-cov-29.997653_pt1 | contig 32865 bp, 30 predicted proteins | sample MGYA00382772_ERZ1066125 | MGnify/ENA primary metagenome ERZ1066125 (study PRJEB33369, sample SAMEA5778355) | biofilm metagenome | biome: Industrial cooling water; feature: Water cooling tower basin; material: Biofilm | place: United Arab Emirates | collected... | reverse complement strand
TGTAGGTGAAATTTACTTTCCTTCGGCTACTGAGACCGAAGGCTTCTAAGGAGAAGGTTCATTGGCAAAGAAGAAGTCGAAAAAGTTGCCGAAGCTGATTGAAGTTTCGCCGGAACAGCAGTTGGAAATTCGCTCGACGCCGCGCGAAGAGATGAATCTGGTTCCGCTGGACACGTTCGCGTATGAACATCCGGGCAAGCGAATCGAAATTGATTTCACCATACCGGAATTTACGGCGATTTGTCCGTTCAGTGATTTTCCGGATTTTGCGACGCTGCATTTGCGCTACGTGCCGAATAAACGCTGCATAGAATTGAAATCGCTGAAGCTGTATATCAATTCATTTCGTGACGTGAAAATCTTTCACGAGCATGTGGTCAACGTCATCCGCGATGATTTTGTCGCGGCGTGCGATCCGCTGGAATTTCATCTGGAAGGCGATTTCAACGTGCGCGGCAACATCAAAACCGTCGTTCGCGCCAGCTACGTCAAACCGGAAAGGGAAAAGGGAAGAACCAAGGCTGAAAGAGAATCGTAACCAGAGTCAGCCGCCTGAAGGCGGAACTACAAACATTCCCAAGGAGACCTGAAATGTACTGTCCCAAATGCGCCGCGCAGGCTGTTCCCGGTCAACGGTTTTGTCGAAGTTGCGGAACCAACCTGGGTGTGATTCTTGATGCGATTGATGGCAAACAACCCGGCCCGATTGATTTCGAGGTTTTGAAAAACAACCTGCGCGAACTTGGCGCTAATTTGCGCGCCGGATTTGAACAGGCCAGCGCAGGGTTCAAAAACACCAAACGACTGGATCAGGCTTCGCAGCAGCCAGTGAATCAGGCAGGGAATTTTCCTCCGCCGCAAGTGGCGCTGGCCGAGATGGCGCGCGACCTGAAAAATTCAGTCAAGGTTGAAATCAATAAGGGACTGAACAAAGTTCGCGCGGCCAATTCGCGCAAATACAGTTTGCAACAGGCGACGCTTTCCATACTCAGCGGCGGCGCTTTGATGGCTGTCTGGAATGTACTGTTGAGCGAGGCCAATGGCTCTGGATTGTTGGCAAGCTTGGAAGCGATGATCCTGCAAAAGACGCAATGGGAAGTGGTCGGACTGGTTCCGGTAATCAGGCATCTTTGGGTGTTGGGATTGATTCCCGTAGCAAAAGGAGTTGCGCATTTGCTCAACGGCATTTTATTTGCTCCGAAACAGGAACAGCCGGAGCCGCAAGAGCCGGTCGGTTATCAACCTGAATTTTCTTATCCGGCTCAATATGCTGTTCCGGTGTCAGCCGTCTCGCCCGAAAGTTACATTGCCAGCCCGACCACCAATGAATTGGCCGAAAAAGCCTCGGCGCAAGCTCAGCCCAGCGTGACCGAAGATGCAACCTTGCGATTCGGCGAATCCAAATAACGTCATTGCGTTCTGTCGCAGAGTGTTTTTTCGGCAACCAGATCGAGAATTTTTTCGACGACTTGTTCGATGGTCAGCGCGGAAGAATCAATGTAAATCGCGTCGGCAGCCTGAACCAGCGGTGAATCGGCGCGAGTTTTGTCGCGCTGGTCGCGCTCTTCGATTTCGGTTTGAGTCATTAACAGAGAACCCGTGTTGATGCCTTTGGCCAAATCGTCCGTGTGACGCCGCTCGGCGCGCGCTTCCGCAGAAGCGTCGAGGTAAATTTTGATTTCGGCGTCAGGAAAAACCCGCGTGCCGATGTCTCGGCCTTCCATGACGACGCCGCCTACGTTGCCCATTTGCTGTTGTCGCGCAACCAAGGCCCGCCGTACGGCTGAAATCGCCGACACCACCGAAGCGGCCTGGCTGATGGTTGGCGTAGCGATTTCTTCAGTAATGTCGCGTCCGTCAATCAGCACACGCATCGAGTCCACCGAGCCGGTCAATTCGATCAACGAATCTTCGGCCAGTTTGCCGATGCGTTCGATGTCTTCGAGCGACGCGCCAAGCTGCAATGCCTTCCAGGCGACAGCGCGATACATCGCGCCGGTGTTGATGAACAAATAACCCAGTTGCCGCGCCAACGATTTGGCAATCGTGCTTTTGCCCGCGCCCGCCGGGCCATCAATGGCGATAATTGGTTTTCTTTCCGACAAAAAACTTTCAGACAGGATTTACAAGATTTACCAGGTTGAAGCCGAACGAAATCAATCCTGAAAAATCCTGTGAATCCTGTCTACCTCCCCAAGATTTCTTTCGTGATTTTTACCGTCTGTTCAATGTCTTCGCGGCTGACGTCGTAATGCGTGACCATTCGCATTTCGCGCGCGTTGATGCCGTTGGCCAGCACGCCGCGCGCTTTCAATTCCGCAGCCATCTGCGCGGTCGTCATTCCGGTCGCCGCAATGTCGAAAATGGCTATGTTGGTTTGCACGCGTTCGGGATCAATTTTGACGCCGGGCAATTCAGCCAAACCTTCAGCCAGCCGTTTGGCGTTGGCGTGATCTTCGACCAATGCCTTCGGCGATTCTTCCAGTGCGATCAAGCCCGCCGCGGCCAGCACGCCGACTTGGCGCATTCCGCCGCCCAGCATTTTGCGCACGCTGACGGCTTCTTTGATGAAGTCTTTTTTGCCGACAATGATCGAACCGACCGGCGCGCCCAGGCCTTTCGACAAACAAAACATCACCGAATCAAAAGGGCGCGCGATTTCGGCAACGGTCGTGTCGAGCGCCAAGGCTGCGTTGAAAATACGCGCTCCGTCCAAATGCACCGGCAAACCCAAAGCGTGCGCTTGGTCGCAAATCTGTGTGGAAACCGGCAGTGGCATCACCGCTCCGCCAGCCATGTTGTGCGAATTTTCCAGCGCCACCAGCGAAGTCGGCGTCACGTAATACGGCGCGTTCGGCCGAAGCGCCGGAGCGATCAAATCCCAATTCAAAATTCCGTCTTCTCCACGCACAGGACGCAGCGTCACACCGGAAATCACTGCTGACGATCCCATTTCGTAATCCAGAATATGAGCGCGCGCTTCGACTATGACTTCGGTTCCGGGGCGCGTGTGCAGCTTGACGCAAATCTGATTGCCCATCGTTCCCGACGGAACGAACAGCGCGGCTTCTTTGCCAAACAGTTCCGCCGCGCGTTCCTGCAACCGGTTGACGGTCGGGTCTTCGCCGTACACGTCGTCGCCGACTTCGGCATCGGCCATCGCGCGGCGCATCTCTGCGGTTGGTTTGGTAACGGTGTCGCTTCTTAGGTCAATGAATTTCATGGTTGTTTCTGGTAAGGAACCAGGAGCGGTAGCGACTGGCTGTTTACCGAGCAAGCACCTCAAAGGCCAACCCGGTCGCTACCGCTCTCGGTTCCGCACCGGCAGTTAAACAAATGCCGCGAAGACTTCGTTTGCCAGCACAGTGCCCGCACGCGAAATCTTAAGCGTGTCGTTGTTGAGTTCGATCAAGCCTGCTTCGTTCAGCCGAGCCAATTCTTCCGCATACCGTTCGGTAACACGAACGCCAAAGCGTCGTTCGTGGTCGAGCAGGTTGACGCCTTCTTTCAGGCGCAATCGCAAGAACAGATTTTCGCTTTGCAGGCCGTCGGCGTCCAGCGTTTCGGTTTCAGCAACGGGCGATTCGCCCGCTTCGATTTTGGTCAGGTATTCGTGAATGTTGCGCGTGTTTGACCAACGCCGCGCGCCATCATACCCGGCGGCGGAAACTCCAAACGCCCAGTAAGGAGCGCCCGTCCAGTATTTCAAATTGTGGCGCGATTCAAATCCGGGCTTCGCCCAGTTGGAAATTTCGTAATGCTCAAAGCCGCGCGCTTCAGCTTCGTCTTTCAGCGCGAAATACATTTCGACCGTCAATTCGTCGTCAATCGCGCGCAATTCGCCTCGGTTGATGCGATGCAGCAGCGGCGCGTCTTTGTACAGTTCCAGCAAATACACAGACAAATGATCCGGTTCCAGCGCGAAGGCTTCTTGCAGGTTTCGCCGCCAGGTTTCCATTTTCTGTTCCGGCAAACCGGCGATCAGGTCAATGCTGACATTTTCAAATCCGGCAGCGCGCGCTAGATGCACGGCTTGTCGAGCGGCTTCGGCACAATGTGAACGCCCTATCATTTGCAGTTCACCATCGTCGAACGATTGCACGCCGAAACTCAGCCGGTTGATTCCTGCTGCGCGCAGGTCTGCTAAAAATTCCTGAGAGATTGTGCCGGGATTGGCTTCGCTGGTGATTTCGGTGTCTGGCGAAACGTCGAACTTCGCGCGGCAGAGTTCTATGATGCCGCGTAACTGTTCGACAGTCAGCGTGGTTGGAGTTCCGCCGCCGAAGTAAATCGAATCCACAGCCTGCATTTCCGGTTTTCGTTCGACGCGTATGATTTCTTCGCGCAGCGCAGCCACGTACCGCCGCGCCAGTTCGGATTCGTAACCGCCTGTCGCAAAGTTGCAGTAATGGCAGCGCGTTTCGCAAAACGGAATGTGGATGTAAATGCCCGTTGGAGCCATAAATCAAGGTTCAGCTTTGGTTGGCAAAAAGGCCAGAATCAATTCTTTGTTTGCCAAATAACCATCTTTTTCTTTACGAATCAGTTCCATTTCCAACAGCTTTTCAAGATCGCGGCGCAACGTTGTATCGGTTTTGTTGGCATAAGCTTTGGCAATTCGTGGGCTAATGTCAGTCAATTTGGAGAAAGGAACCGGTTCCAGCTTTTGTGACAAATCTAAAGCCAGTCGTCTTTGGCGTTCAGCCCCCGGACTGGTTTGATCCCTGAACGATTCGTGAATGTAATTTCGCCAGACGATGTCCCACTGCTGCATTCGTATGACTTCCAATTGCGACCGTAATCCTTCGGCAAAGCCGGTGACTGCGTACAAGATGAACGGAATTACATCGCCGCCTGAGCGCGAAGCCTGATCCAGTTGGCGGTAATACTCGGCTCTGGTTTGGTTGTAATGATTGCTGAGCAAGTGCGCTGCGGGAGCAGGAACTCCTGAAGCAATTAAAATTTGAAACTCTATCAATCGCGCAGTTCGCCCGTTGCCATCGCCAAACGGATGTATCCAGGCAAGGTAAAGATGAGAAATGACAGATTTCAAAATCGCATAAGCAATTTCCTGACTGGGTGGAGCTTCAAACCCGTGACCATTCAACCACTGGCATAAATGGTCAAGCAGATAGGCGCAATCTTCGGCAGGTGCTCCGCGATAATTGGCAACTCCGACAGAATAGGTTCTGACCTGACCGGGAACGACGCCTTCTTCCACCAGCAATTTATCCAGCACAACGCGATTCAACTCTTCAATTCGGTTTCGATTTAGCGGCGGCAAGGTTTTGGTTACAACCTGATGAAGAATTGAATTGCAGGCAACAATAACATTGTCGAGTTCTTGTTTTAGGTAATCCTGTGAAACAGGCAAATGCAAATGCCCCTTCAAATGCTCCAACACCTGTTTTTCTGAAAGAGTGTTGCCTTCTATGGCTGTGGTTGCCGCCACACCTTTGGCCAGATAAAGCTGATGAAGCTGTTTGGCAGTAATCGGGCGCATCGGAACTCCGGCGATGTGTTCGCATTTCGACTGGCACTCACCCAGCAACATCCAGAGTTTTGCCGGAGCAGGGCGTAAGTCCAAAGAAAAGGTCAGCCAAGGGTGTGAAGACTCATATTGTCGCATTTTTTGCCACGAAAAATGTTCCCGCTAACCAGAAGCTAGCCTTAAGGTTATATGAATTTGTCATCGAAAAATGTTACTGCTTGTGTCGGACTATATGTCGTCAATTGCGACATCGTCAAACCACCAGCGCCCATTCAAAAAACGACCACAGCAACAAAAATTGAAGCAGGCACATTGCCAACAGGCTGAGCGCAATCAGGAACGGATGTTTGATCGTAGCCGACAGGCTGGCAAAGGCTGGAAAAACTGCCAGCACGTATCGGCTGGAGCTTTGCAGCAGCGGGTCAGTTTTCTTGGTCAGAAACATTGTCAGCGCCGACAAGGAAAACAGCAGATATTCGGCTCGGATTCGTTTGATGAAAGTCGGTATGAAGACAACGGCCAACGCCGACAGATTCAGCAATAATACGGCGTCAAATGTCGTAAAGGCTTCGCGCACACTCGCCCACAGGGTGATGAGCGGAAAAGCGATTTCCGTTCGCCAGTGTTTGGGGTAGGCGTCCGATGCCAGCGAATTGCCTGACAGCCAGATTGTCAGTGTCACAATCGGCGCAGCCAGCAAAGGCAAAAAGCTCGGCCAGGTGCGCCAGCGCCACTCTTTGAACGCCAGCACCGCCAGCGGAACGATGATGCAGAATCCGATGGCTTTGGTCAGCCCGGCCAGCAAGCCCAAAATTCCCGCCAGCCACCAGTTTCCTGCACGAGCAAACCAGATGGCCCAGATCATCAAGGCTATCAACAGCGATTCGGGATAACCTGCGAACAAAATAAACGCCGTCGGCCACAGCGCGAAAAACAACAGCGCGCGTTTGATCGTGTCGTCGGGCAAATCCAACCGAAGCAATTTTTGAAATCCCCAAAACGCAAAAAAAGCCGCAACGGTTGAAATGATCAACGCCGAAGCCAGCGGCGAAAACACGACCGACAACAATCGAATCAAGGCAGGGTACAGCGGAAAGAAGACTACGGCGTCAGGGCGCTGATACCCGTGCTGAGAAATTTCGATGTACCACAATGTGTCGAAACGTTCCCAAATTCCCAGCAACCGATACGGCCAACCGGCTTCGCGCGACATCAGGTTTTCAGTCAAATCGTTGCTGCGAATCAACGCAGGATTGAGTTTTAGGTAAGGCGCAATCAGTGCTCCCACTGCCGAATACACCAGCCGCAACGTGACAGTCCAAATAAGCGCAGTTTTCAGTTCAGAATGATTCTTGGTCATCGGCGTCGAATCAGCGAAAAGCCTAAAACAAGCGCCAGTAATGCCCAAACAACAATGGAAATCCATCGCGCTGGGTGAGCGTAGCGAGCGTCAAAGGTCAAACTCAGTTTGTGCTTTCCGGCTGGCACATCAATCAGCATCAAACCTGTTCCTGTTTCGGACTTTATGTAAATCTGGCTGCCGTCCAGTTGTACGTGCCAGTTTGGATGGCGATAAGTTTCAACTCTGACTTGAGTGGGTTCCTGGCTTTCAATTGAAAATTCGCGGCGAGCAATTTCCAGCTTTTCAATTGTCAGCCGTCCATCGCCCTGAACAAAACTTGCGCTGCCGGGTTTCGTCACTGGCGGATACAAGATGAAATCCGAACCCACCGGACGAAAGTACAATTGATTTGCGGTGTAAGGCAGGTGCTTCATATCGTCTTCGTTTTGCAGCCGCTTGCCTTCTTCGATGGTGACGGGCGGCGCGTCGTAGGCAGTTAGCCCTGCAATCACCTGATCGCGTGTGACCTCTTTTTCATCCAGCCGAGCAATCATAAACGTGAACGCTGCACAGGCTAGCAACAACCAGGTCAGTCCCGCCATAATCAGCATTCGCAACCGCTTGTTCGTCTGTTGCCAGCATTGAATGGCAATGGCGGCCAGCAATGCACAACCGAGCGCCACGAACGGTTGAAAGCGCCAGGGAAACTGAATGAATTTCAACCCCGGCAGATACCGCCAAAGCAAATCGGCCGCAGGAAGAGAAATCAATAAGCCAAAACCCGTCAGCGTTAAGCCGAACCAAACCAGGGGCGACAGCCGATCACTTCTCCACGCAGGTTTGCACAGCAGCGCCAGCAGTGCTCCGATCAATGTTTGGATTAGCGTCAAGTAGCTGGTGAAGTCATTGACGCCTGCCCAGGCTTGGCGATAACGATCCGCATTCAGCGGTTTGGCAAAGAGAAAATAATTGCGGTAATCCTGCTGCACGAGTTGCAGTTTCAACTGCACCCAATTGGCTTCGACAATTTGCGGCGCTAAAAAAAACGCGGTCAGCAGCAACGCCAGCAAAGTTCCTTTGGCCAACGGCAAAATCCCTCGCCAACCGGTTCGCGGTAGATAAACCAAAGCCAGAAAGATAACCGTCAAGCCGGTCAGGTAAGTGGTGATGACGTGCGAAAGAATGATCGCGCTGAAGCTGAGCGCAAACGCGATGATGTAGTACCAGGAGCGGTAGCGGCCGGGGAGTTGCGGGTTCAACCCGGTCGCTACCGCTCCCGGTTCCGCACCGATAAACGACCGATAGGCGTACTTCAATGCCAGCGGCATCAAACTCAGCGCAAAAGCATTCGCCAAAAAAACTCTGTGCAGGCAAATCAGCGGATACGCGGGCAGGAGCACATATCCCAACGAGACAATCAAACTCGGCCGACGCGAGAAAAACTCTCGCGCAAACAGGTACGCCGAGAGTTGCGCAAGAAAGATCGTTAAAAAAGTGACGGTTTTGATTGAGTTGAGAACATCCAGCCCGAAAAGCTTCATCAAAAGCGCGCTGGCCAGATAACACAACGGCGGATAAAACGTGAACAACGCATCGCCGCGCCCACCGTCCAGCAATCCCGCCCAGCGCGGCAACCAATCGCCTTCGGCAAAGCTCTGCGCATAACTGCGCGTGATGTGGTAATGCAGCGTCAAATCGCCTTGTACGCCAAAGGCTTCGTGCGTCAGTCGCGAAAACGTCAACACGCAGGCGACAGCCAGCCAAACCAGTACCAACGCCGCCATCCATTTGGGTGAACGTCTTTCGTTCGTTGAAAGAGTTTCGGTCGGGTAATTCATCAATTCTGGTAAGCGGTAAGGTCGAAAGAGGGCGGGGATGAGTCAACCACAAAAGGCACAAAAAGCACAGATGAGTTTTGTGCCTTTTGTGCTTTTTGTGGTGAAAAGAAGCTTCATTCCAGATTCAGCAACGCCAGCGAAGTTTGGTCTTTGATCAAAATGCGTTTGCCGGAAATTGCCGGATGCGCCCACGTTGCCGAATCGGCGACTTTGTATTTTTTGACCACCGAAGCGCCTTTGCTGGCCGCGCTGGTGACGATCAATTCTGCGTCGTTGGTCAGCGAAAAGATCGTGTCACCGGCAATCAGCATGGCGGCGTTTTCGCCCTGGCGAGGATCGCCCGTCCACAGCGTTTTGCCGGTTGCGGCATCCAGACAGAAAAACTGTCCTTTGTTTTTGTGCGACATGCCAAACAACAAATTGCCGCTCATCACAGGCGAATTCATGTACATCGAAACTTCTTTGTTGTGCCAAACGGTTTCCGTCACCCATTTCTCTTTCCAGCCGACGCGCACGGCGAACGTGCCTTTGTTGATGCCGGAAAAAATCAGCAGGTCACGGTATTGAATCGGCGTGACGATGTTTTGCACGTATTCGGTGTCGAAAGGAATCTGCCACAACAAACCGCCGTTGTCCGCCCAGATGCCTACGATGTGTTTGCGCGATTGAGTGACGATCTGACGTTTCCCGGCGATTTCGACAACAATCGGCGAAGCATAGCCGGGGCCTTCGCCTGTCCAGGCCCAACGTTCAGTTCCGCTTGCGGCATCCAACGCGACCAAGCCGCCTTTGTTGTTGCCGCCCGCGTGCAAAATCACCAGGCCCTGATCCACCATCGGCGACATCGCGGTTCCAAAATCCGGAGCCTTTTCGCCGAACCGTTGGCCGAAATCTTTGCGCCAGGCCAGCTTGCCTTTTGCGGTGTCGTAACACGACAAGACGCCAGTGATGCCCAACGTGAACAATCGCCCGTTGTTGAACACCGGCGTGGATTTCGGACCTTTGCCGTGCCCGGTGGCCGCCATGTTCACCGTGTAATCCACGACGTAACTGTCGCGCCAAAGCGTTTTGCCTGTTTCCAGATCATACGCGGCGGCGACTTCGTTTTCGCCTTGCCGCGAATGCAGATAAACGGTTTTGCCGACGACCAATGGCGAAGCGTGGCCTACGCCAACCTGAATTTTCCATTTGGCTTTCAACTGTTCCGGCCAGACTTTCGGAGCGGCGAAGCCCGTAATTGCGCCATCGCGGTTGGCTCCGCGCCATTGCGTGACATCTTGTGCGGAAGCAGTGACGGTAATCAATGTAAGCAGAAACGAGGTACGAATAAAGTCCGACATAGATATTCTCCTAAAATGAAGGCAATGAATGATTCAGAATTGAACACGAGCATAAATTTCGCTCAGCGATAAAGTCACGTTCAAAGATTCCAGAATGACTTCGTTTTGCAGACCGCTGACTTCGGTTCTGAGCCAGCCGCCCATCGGTTGTCGCTCGTAACGAATGACGTGTGGGCGATCCTGCGCGACCAGCAGGTATTCGCAGAAGCTTTCGATAGATTGATAAGCGGTAAATTTGGCGTCCAGATCGTAAGCCGCGGTAGAAGGCGAAAGAACTTCGACCAATAGCAGCGGATTGGTCAGCATTTCCACGCCTTGTAAAGATTCAAAAACTGGTTCGCCGCAAACGACTGAAACGTCTGGGTAACGATACGGCAAGTCGGCAGGAACTTTGACGCGGATTTCGGAATTGAACGCCTCACAATTTTTTCCGGTGAGCTTGGCTTCTAGTGTGGCGTATAAGCGACCAGCTATTCGCGCGTGATTGGGGTTGCCCCCAGCCATGGCGAAGACTGCTCCGTCGAAGTACTCGAATCGTTCCTCCGAATTTTTATCCAGTTCAATGTACTCTTCGATGGTCAAATATGGTTTGGGTAATGCAATCATCGCGCACCTCCAAGTGGATTGTAACCCAGCTTATTCTGTTCTCAGCGATGCCAGTAGCGGCGAACGAACCGCCGCTCTGACTGCGAGCAGGGAAGCCGCCAAGCCAACCAATAATACTGCCAGCAACAGCAGGATCAGTGAGATGGCTGACAGTTTGCCCCCACGAGCAATGAATGCCGGGGCAATGGCCAATGCCGCGCAAATGATTCCGGTCAGCAATCCGCAACCGAGCAACAAGGCGTTTTCGGCGACGATCATCAGTGACAGGTGCGACGATTGATAACCGACCGCGCGCATCAACGCCAATTCGCGGCGGCGTTCCAACACGTTTCGCAGCAAGACGGTTGCCAGCCCAAACGTTCCCAACAGCAATCCCAATCCGCCTAGCGTCTGAAACGTCGAAAGATACGTGTTTTCGACTTGATGAAAACTGGCCAGCTTTTCGTCGGTCGAAATCGCGTCGAAGCCATAATCGGAGAGCCGGTCTTCTAATGCCGCAGCCGTTTCCGTCGGTTTGGGTGTTTCGACCAAAAAGACTCTGTAACCTTGCTGGTCGGGAAAAATGCTGACGAAGTTCGATTCGGCTATCAGCAATTCGCCTTGAAAGATGCTGTCGGAAAGCGCGCCGACAATTTTCAGTTTGACTACTTCGCCGCGACTCGAAGTCAACGCGGTTTCGTCGCCGACTTTCAAATGCAACACGTACGCGAGCGAATTGGCGTCGGCAATCACAGGGATTGCGGATTGCGGATTGCGGATTGCGGATTCGTCATTCAGAAGCAACCAGGGATTCGATTTTTGTTGATCGGTTTCGGCCAGCGAAGCGGCGAAGGAAAAACGATTGGCTTTGATGAATTCTTCGGTCGCGCCCAACACGCGAGGGCTGCGCGGCGCGTACAGGTTCAAACAACTGGCGTCGTCACCGGGACGCAAACGAAACCGCGTCAATCGCACGTCGTTGAAGGTGTCGTCCAGCAGGTTCAATTCGTCGCGGCCTTGTTCGTCGTTCACATCGTGAACGATTGGCAACAGGCTTTCGGCCAACAAAGGAAATCCGCCGGTTCCCGATTTCGGATCGGTTGAAACCGCGCCGCCGTCTTTTCGGAACGCATCCACCGAAACGATGATGAACGCCGCCGAAGCGATCAGCGCAATACACAACACGCTGCGGCTGGGACGAATCGAAGCGTTGCGAAATCCCATCCGCATCATCGGCGCAAAACCTTGTCCGGCGATGGTCTGCCGCTTGTCGCTTTTCAACCACGATGACCAAAAGAACAACAAGGCAATCAGCAAAAACGTTCCGGCGCCGAAAAAGCCTCCGACCTGCCCGATGAATTTCGCGCTGGCCAGCATCGCCAAACCGAGCAGGGCGAAAAGGATGGCAAAGAGACGTGGAGACAGGGCGATGGGGAGACGGGGGGATTTTGCTTGATGTCGCCCTGTCGCCCCGTCGCTCAGTTCCCCAGTCCCGGCTAACAGGTTGCGAGGCGATGCTTTCCGCAGCGAACGCAGCGTCAGCCAGATGCAAATCAACGCCGTGATAATTCCCGAAACGACTCCGACGCCCAGCGAAGTTGGCGAAATGTGCAGCCGCAGCAATGTCGTTCCGACTGCTCCGACCCACCAGGTTCGCAAGCCGAACATCATCGCCCAGCCGTACACAATCGCGCCGATCAAACCGACGAAGCTGCCGATGACGGCCAGCAACAAACCTTCGCGCAGAAACAACGAACGAACTTGTTTGATCGAAAACCCAAGCGCGCGCAGCAATCCGATTTCGCGCAAGCGTTGTTCGATGCCGAGTTTGAAAAACAGCGTCGTCAGCAACAGCGCCGACACCACCAGAAAGAAACTGAAATAAGTGAAGTATTGGCCGAAATCCGTCGCTCCGCGCGAAGCCTGCATGCTTTCGGATTTGACTGATTGCACAGTCAACCCCAACTGCGCCGGATCAAGTGAATCGCGCAACGTTTGTTCAAACTGTTGCCTCGTTGCCTGAAGTTCAGTCGCTGGATAAACCCGAATCGAAGTCAGTTTGCCCCAACGAGTCCCCCATAGCTTTTGCCCGGCTTCGAGCGAGATAAAGGCTTTCGGTGTCGTTCGATACTTGTCCCAATACTCTTCGTCCACTTTGCGAACGCGGCTCAGGTCAACAGGGAACGGCGGATCCCAATCGGAAAAAGTTTTTGCGTCGGAAATGCCCGGATATTCAGGAGCCAGATTGCGGTCACCGGCCAAACCGGTCATCGGCACAATGGCTTCGAGTTTGAATTTTGCCTTCCCGGTATCAAGCCGTCCTTCTTCTTTCCAAACGTAAAATTCAAGCGAAACTTCATCGCCGAGCTTTGCGCCCAAATCGCGCGCGGCCCAATCGTTGAGCGCCACGCCTTCGGCAGAAAGCTTTGCCAATTCGTTTGGCTCTGTTGCTGTCACCAATGAATAAGGAATTTCCTTGTCGCCGATGCGGATTGAGTTCGCCAGATACGTCAAAAACGATTCCGATTTGAAGTTCGCGGCGGCTGCGGCGACTTTGGCTTTTTCGGCGATTGCGTCGCTAATCACGGCGCTATCGCTTTCCAGCGAAACCGTCTTTGAGTAATCCAGCAGCGGCAACTTCAATCCCAAATCCGCCAGCCTGAATTTGGCTTTGATTAGTTGCTCGGCGGCTTGTTGAGCTTGATCGGTTTTGGCCGAAAGCAAAATCGCGTTGGCTTTGTCGTCCTGTTCCAGATTGCGTTGCAGTTTTTCGAGCGGCAGGAAGATGGCACGGATTGCGCCTTGCTGAGGCCGAAGCGAAAACTCGCCAATCGTCCCGGCGGGCAAGGCTTCGCGCAAACTCAACCGAACGGAACGGCCTAAATCTTCCTTGCGGCTGTGCAGCGATTCGACCGGAATCGCCGATGGTTTTTCAATTCTCAGGATCAAGGTGTCGCCGGGGTTGGCGTTGAGTTCCGATGCTAAAGCCGAACTGGCCAACACGTCGTTGTCTTTCGGCGCAGCGATGTTCGAGCCATGAAATTTCCAAAACCGTTCATCCACGCCATAAACCGCCACGCCTCCGGCGCGGGCGTTTGAATCGCTGTGCGTGACGACGCCTTCGATGGCGATCAACGGACAAACGTCGTTGAAGTTGTTGGCAAACGACGAATCCGTTTTCAAATCCTCGGCCAGTTGTTCGCGGAAAAATCCTGTGGAAGCAATCAGCAAATCCGTTTTGCCCAACCGGGCCAAAGCCAGATTTAGCAAGCTGGCGCGGACGGAATCGCCAACCAGCAACGCTCCGGCCAGCACGGCGGTTGCGATGGCGACGCCCAGGATGACGGCGAGGTTTGTTCGCCGGAAATGAGACAGGTTTCGTTTAACGAGCGTGGAAAGGTTCATAAAGGAGTTGGGAGTTGGGAGTTGGGGAGTTAGGTGGAAGTTGCCGATTCCCCAATCCCGACAACTTTGCTTACTGTTTGACGAAGCGGAAATTGCGAATGCGTCCGGCGCTCAGGCGAAACCCGTTGACGCGATTTTGCGCGTCGCGCGTGAAGCGGAACGTGCCCAGAATGCTCAACGAAGTAAAACCATCCCGAAAGGCCGGCGCCAGTTGGGTCGGCGGGAACTTTTTGCGCGTGACGATCAGTTTGCCGTCCTTGAGCGCCACACGATACGTCGAATCAATTTCGTCGCTGTAATACGTGCCTTCGTATTCACTCAAGTTCGACGTGTCGGTGGGTGCAACTGCAACATACGTGAATCGAGGGCGGCCTTCGATGTTCAGGTTTATTTTTGACGGAGAGCCTTGCGCGGATGCTTCAAACACAACTTCGATGGGTTGGCCTTCGATGCGGAACCGATTGGCGTCCAACGGAATCAGCGCGGCGTTCAGCCCCGACACGGACAACTGCAATTTGCCGTCTTTCAGCGAAACCCGTCCGACTTCTTCCAGCCTTGCATCCCAATACGCGCCGACTTTGGCGTTCAATTCCTGTTCGCTCAGCGTTGCGGCAGCTGGCGCTGTCGAAGCCGGTTTGGGCGGCGGCATCGCAAAATCTTTTGCCAGATAGAGGTCGGAAACTTGCCGCGCGAACATCACGGGATTGGCTCCTGCGTGATTGCACAAACAGGCGACCGAAAAATTTTGGTCGGGAAAACGCATCAAGTGCGAACGGTAACCGGCGTCTCCGCCGGAATGTTCAACCAGTTTCAATCCTTTGTACGTTCCGATTGCCAAACCGCGCGCATAGGAAATCTCTTCGCCGTCGTTGAGCTTGCCGCGAACATGCATTTGTTCAATCACCCAATCGCCGCCGACTTTTTTGTCGTAAAAGTTCTGATCCCATTTGGCCAGGTCTTCGACGGTGGTCACCAAACTGCTGGCCCCGACGGTGTCATAATTCGGCACGCTCAAATTAAAACTGCTGTTCGGACCGGGTCTGTACGCATACGCCTGCCCTTTGACGACGATGGCGTGGTCGTCGCGGAAGACGGTTCGCGTCATTCCCAGCGGTTTGAAGATGTTGGCTTCGGCAAATTTGCGCAGACTCTGGCCGCTGACGCGTTCGACGATATAAGCCATCAATGTGTACCCGGTGTTGCTGTACAGGTGTTGATCGCCGGGTTTGAAGTTCAACTCTTTCATGCGCGAAACCAGTTCGAGAATGTCGTCATCTTTGACCACGTCTTCGCCCAGTCGCGTGCCGGACATAATCAGCAAATTCCATTGGTCGCGCAGCCCGCTGGTGTGATGCAGCAAATGGCGAATCGTGATCGGCTGATCGAATTCGCGCAGTTCGCTGATGTATTTTTGGACTTTGTCGTCCAGCGACAGGTTGCCTTGTTGCGCCAGCATCAAAATCGAAAATGCTGTGAACTGTTTTGACACCGATGCGACGTGAAACGGCGTGTCCGGTTTGATCGCTACGTCGTGGTCAAGGTCGGCCATTCCGTACCCGCGCTTGTAAATGATCTGGCTGTCTTTGATGACGGCCAACGCGCAACCGGGCGAATCGGGTTTGTCGAATTGCGCGAAGAGTTTGTCCACTTTCGCGGGCAATTCGGCGTCGCCGGATTGCGTCTTGGCCGACGGGACGAACAGGGAAAACCCTGCGATTGCCAACACAGCCAAACACAGGCGCAAAGAGAGAGTTGAATTCAGCATCGTGTTCCTCGCAGTTGATGAAATCAGACTTGTTTCAGTTTTCGATCCATCAACTCAAACCGAATCGGGAATTTCGCGGCCAGCTCCGCGCTGTGCGTGACGACGATCAGGATGGTTTGTTGTTGGCGATGCAGATCAAGCAGCAAATCGCCGACTGTTTCCGCTGTCTCGTGATCCAGATTGCCAGTTGGTTCGTCCGCCAGCAGCAGCAGCGGCTGGTTAATCAACGCGCGAGCAATTGCCACACGCTGTTTTTCTCCGCCCGAAAGTTCCGCCGGACGATGGTGCATACGTTCTGCCAGGCCAACTTGTGCCAACAAAGTCCTGGCGCGTTCCACCGCATTGTTGTCTGTTTTGGCGACCAGCGTCGGCGTCAGGACGTTTTCCAGCGCCGAACATTGCGGCAACAAATTGTGATCCTGAAAAATGAAACCGATCTTTTCGTTACGAAACGCGGCGAGTTTGGCTTCGTCCAGTTCAAAGGGATTTTGCCCGTCCAGCGTGATGGTTCCATCGGTTGGCGGATCGAGCGCGCCCAGCAAATACAGCAGCGTGCTTTTGCCGGAACCGGACGGCCCCATAATCGCGGCGGCATCGCCTCGGTTGAAGGTCAGTGAAACGTCGGCAAGGATCGGCAATCGTCCACCGGGCGTCGGGTAATCTTTGGTCAAATTGTTGAGTTGAAGCATACGGCGGGCATTGTACGGCAAAAGGCAAACGGCCAAAATCCAACGGCAAAAATTCTGCGCCGGGTTCAATTATGGGAATTCGGATTCCCAGAAGCGGACACGGCGGGCAGAGATGGAAATCGGCACAGTTTCATAACCATTGCAAAAATGGTCAGTTATCAAATTGTCCCGCGGTTGGAGCGGCTGGCACGGAAATTGGCTTCATGGTGCGGGGAAGAATTCTACACTTGTCATCATCAGGAGTTATTGGAGGGGGACGTTATGGATAAACCTCGTGAAAAATCGGTGGCACGGAATCGAAAAATTCGCCGCGTGATTTACATCATGTTGGCGATCGGCGCGATTGGCGTCATCAGCGTAGTGCTGGCTCGGTTGAAGCCTGCGGCGCAAACCGTCGAACGGTCAACAGTCATCATTGACACGGTCAAACGCGGAGAAATGGTTCGCCAGGTCAACGGACTGGGAACTTTGGTGCCGGAAGAAATCGTTTGGATTCCTGCAATCACCAGCGGACGAGTGGAAAAACGATTGGCGCAACCGGGAACGACCGTTTCGCCCGACACGGTCATCTTCGAGTTGAGCAACCAGGAATTGCAGCAGCAATTGCAGGACGCGGAATTGCAGTTCAAATCCGCCGAAGCGGAATTCACCAATAGAAAAGTGGAATTGGAGACCCAGTTGCTGAACCAGCGCGCGTCCGCAGCAACGGTTGAGGCAGAGTATCAATCCGCCAAACTCGAAGCCGATTCGTACGCGCAACTGGTCAAAGAAGGGCTGTATTCCAATTTGCAGTACAAACAGAAACAGACCAAAGCCAACGAATTGGCCACGCGCAACGAACTGGAAAAGCAGCGCATTGCCATGACCACCGAAGCGATGAAGACACAACTGGCGGTCAGCCAATCTACGCTGGATCAGCGCCGCGCGTTGGTGGATTTGCGTCGCAAACAAGTGGCGGATTTGCGCGTTCGCGCAGGCATGCACGGCGTATTACAGCAATTGGCGGTCGAAGTCGGACAGCAAGTCACACCCGGAACCAATCTGGCGCGCGTGTCCGATCCGACACGATTGAAAGCGCAGGTGCGTATTGCCGAAACGCAGCTTAAAGACATGCGCATCGGATTGCCGGCGACGATTGACACGCGCAACGGCGTCATTCCCGGTCGCGTGATCCGCGTTGATCCGGCGGCGCAGAACGGAACCGTGACTGTGGATGTTTCGCTGGATGCAGCGTTGCCGCCCGGCGCTCGCCCCGATATGAGCGTGGACGGCAGAATCGAACTCGAACGATTGGAAAACGTGATGTACATCCAGCGTCCGACCTTCGGTCAGGAAAACAGCACGATCAAACTCTTCAAGCTGGAAGCGGACGGCCAGCACGCCGAATCCGTCGCCATAGAAATTGGCCGCGTGTCGGTCACCACCGTCGAAATCGTCCGGGGATTGAATGTCGGCGATAAAATCATCGTCTCTGATACTTCGCAGTTAGGCGATAACGTCACTCGAATACGTTTGAATTGAAATTCCGTTGTCGGTTTTCGGTGGTCAGTTGCCGGTTAGCACTGGCCAACCACCGATCACCGGCCACTGACTACCGACCACCACAGGAGAAAAAATAATGAGCGAACCATTGTTGCGCCTGGATTCCGTCACCAAGGTTTTTTACACCGACGAAGTTGAAACGCACGCCTTGTCTGGAATTCATCTGGAAATTGCCAAAGGCGAATATGTTTCCATCGCCGGGCCTTCGGGTTGTGGCAAATCCACTCTGCTTTCGATTCTGGGATTGCTGGATTCGCCGTCGGATGGCGGGTACAGCCTGAATGGAAAACCCGTTCAGGGATTGAGCCTTTCGGAACGCGCGCGCATTCGCAACCGCGAAATCGGATTCATTTTCCAAAGCTTCAATTTGATCGGCGACCTGACGGTTTATGAAAACGTCGAATTGCCGTTGACCTATCGCGGCATGAGCAGCGCAGAACGCAAACAGCGCGTCAACGCCGCGTTGGAAAAAGTGGGCATGGCGCACCGAGCCAAACATCTGCCTTCGCAACTGTCCGGCGGTCAGCAACAGCGCGTTGCCGTGGCCCGCGCCGTCGTCGGCGATCCGCTGATTTTGCTTGCGGACGAACCGACCGGAAACCTGGATTCGACCAACGGCGAAGCCGTCATGGAATTGTTGCGCGATCTGCACCGAAACGGCGCGACGATTTGCATGGTCACACACGACCAGCGATTTGCCCGCCACGCCGACCGTTCGATTCATTTGTTCGACGGGCGTGTCGTTGAAGAAGAATCGGTCAACCACTAAACACGCTGACAAAAAACTGGAAACCGGAGCGAATGAGTCAAAAACATTCCTCCATAAGGTGAAGGCGATGCTGAGATGGGCGAGGTCTGTCTGATTGCGTCGCCTCAACTTTTTCACCAACTCAAAAAACTTGTCGAACACGCCAAAATCATCAATGGCTTGAAACTTTAGGGCGCATAGATGCACTAACCACGGCATATAAGGTTTATCCACAGTTTTTCAATTGCCACGAAGCCGGAAAAAACTGCACTCCGGCTTCGTGTTTTTTCGTGTTTGTTCGCGGACGGTCAACTTTTTCTTCGGAGGGAACAATGGAAACTCTGCTGCAGGATTTGCGATTCGGTCTTCGCACGCTCACCAAAAGCCCAGGCTTTGCTGTCGTTGCGCTGCTCACGCTGGCGTTGGGCATCGGAGCTAACAGCGCCATTTTCAGCGTCATCAATGCGATTTTGTTGCGCCCGCTGGCATACAAAAATCCCGAACAGTTGGTGCTGATCAATCACAATTACCAGAAGATCAGCCTGAAAGCGTCGGTGTCCGCGTTCGGCTTCGCGCATTACCGCGACAATGCCAAATCGTTTGAAAGCCTGACGGCTGTCACCGGCTGGGCGGCCAACCTGACCGGCGAAGGCGAACCCGAACGATTGACCGGACAAACCGTTTCGGCCAACTTTTTTGAGTTGCTCGGAGCGAACGCTGCGATGGGGCGCACCTTCGCCGTCGGCGAAGATTCCGAAGGCAAAAATCGTGTTGTGGTGTTGAGTCACGGATTCTGGCAGCGACGTTTTGGCGGCGACCAAAACATTCTCAACAAAACGCTGTCGCTGAACGGCGAAAATTACACCGTCGTGGGCGTCATGCCGCCGAGTTTTCAATATGGCCGCGAAATCGGAATGATCGTGGATTTATGGTCGCCGATTGTGTTTACGCCGCAGCAGCTTTCCTCGAACAGCATCACCAATGAATTTCTGTCGGTGATTGGCCGCTTGCGCGCAGGCGTGTCGCAGCAACAAGCCCAGGCCGAAATGCACAACATCGCCGCGAATTTGCGCCAGCAATACATGCAGGGAGCCGACGCCACGAACTGGGATTTGCTGCTGACTTCGTTTCGAGAACAAGTGGTCGGCGACATCAGCACTATGCTGTGGATTGTCATGCTGGTCGTAGGTTTTGTGTTGCTGATCGCCTGCGCCAATGTGGCGAATTTGTTGCTGGCTCGCGCGGCGGCGAGGCAAAAGGAAATCGCAGTCCGCACGGCGCTTGGCGCGCGGCGCTGGCGCATCATTCGCCAGTTGCTGACCGAAAGTTTGTTGCTGTCTGTGGTCGGCGGAGCTTTCGGTTTGTTGATCGGTTATTGGGGGGTCAAGGCGTTGGTCGCGCTGAACGAAGATCGCATTCCGCGCGCGCACGAAATCAGTCTGGATTGGAAAGTGCTGTTGTTCACCTTTGGCGTTTCTATTGTGACGGGCATTCTGTTCGGCATCGTTCCCGCAATCCAAACCACCAAAACCGATTTGCACGAAACTCTCAAAGAAGGCGGACGCAATGCCGCCGCCACAACCAAACAATGGATTCGCAGTTCGCTGGTGGTCGTCGAAATTGCGCTGGCGTTGGCCGTGCTGGTCGGAGCCGGATTGCTGGTCAAAAGTTTTCTGCACGTTCAGCAGGTCAACCCCGGATTCAACCCCGAAGGCATGTTGACCATGCACTTGTCGTTGCCTATGACCAAATACAGCGAAGCGCCGCAGCGCGCCAACTTTTACAAACAAATCATCAACGACGTTCGCACGTTGCCCGGCGTGCAATCGGTCGGAGCGGTTTCCGTCTTGCCGCTGAGCGGCGGCGGTTCCAGCGGCAGTTTTCGCATCGAAGGCCGGGACGTTCCGCCCGGCCAATCTTCTCCGCACGGCGCGCGTTGGGCTGCGACGCCGGATTATTTCAAAACGATGGGCATTCCGCTGATTCGCGGGCGGTATTTTGAAGAGCGCGACACCTCCGAAGCTTTGCCCGTGGCGATCATTGACCAATCGCTGGCGCAAAAGTATTGGCCGAACGAAGACCCGCTTGGCAAACGCATAGTGTTTGAAGGCACGCGCGAAAATCCGCTCTGGCGCGAAATCGTAGGCATCGTTGGCCACGTCAAACACACCGATCTGGAAGGCGAATCGCGCGCGCAGTATTACATTCCTCACCAGCAACGCCCGCAGCCGAACATGGCATTGGTCATTCGCACGCCGAACGATCCGAACGCGCTGGCCGGCTCGGTGCGCGGCATCATCAAATCGGTTGACTCCGACTTGCCGGTGTTTCGCGTGCGCACGATGGATCAGTTTGTCGCTGATTCGATGACGCAGCGAAAATTCGCCTTGCTGCTGATTTGCGTCTTTGCCTGTCTGGCGCTGTTGCTGTCGGCGATTGGTTTGTACGGCGTGATGGCCTATTCGGTGACGCAGCGAACGCACGAACTCGGGTTGCGAATGGCGCTCGGTGCACAAGCGTCGGATGTGCTGAAACTGGTGGTCAAACAGGGTATGCTGCTGGCCGTCGTCGGGCTGGGACTTGGCGTGGTCGGCGCAATTTTCCTGAGCCGGTTGATGAAGACCATGCTCTTCAACGTCAGCGCCACCGACCCGCTGGTATTCGTCGCCATAGCCTTGACGCTGGCCGCCGTAGCCCTGCTGGCCTGCTTCGTTCCGGCTCGCCGCGCGACCAAAGTAGACCCGATGGTCGCGCTTCGTTACGAATAACTTTTGATTGCAAAAGTACAGAATGCGGATTGCGGATTCATTTGAATTCACAATCCGCATTTTTGTTTTGACGCAGCACCAACAAAGTCAAAGTATTTGCTGGAATCATGACTTGGGGTAGTATGAGCGTAGGAGGTCACGTTATGGAAACAATCAGCGCTTACGAAGATATCATCAACTTCATTGCTGCCGGTCCTTCAACAGAAAGCGTGGCGGCATTCAAAGCCTCGCCGGAAGCCAAAGCCAGAGTTGCCGAACTGATTTCCCGTGAAAAAACGGTCGGGCTGACCGTGGAAGAACAGGCCGAATTGGACAGTTACGAAGAACTGGAACACATTATGATTATGGCTAAAGCTCGCGCTCATCAACTATTGAAATCATGACCCCATACATCAGCCACGATCTTCGCAGGCAAGTGATGGAGCGAGCCAATTTCATTTGCGAATACTGCCTGCTGCACGACGATGAAAGCCATTTTGGCGGCGAGTTAGATCACATCATCAGCCTCAAACATCACGGCCCAACCGAATTGGAAAACTTGGCCTACGCTTGTTTGCGCTGCAACCGTCACAAAGGAACCGACTTGGGTTCGATCAACTGGCAGACCCATCAGCTTGTCCGATTCTTCAATCCGAGAGCTGATCGCTGGTCGGAGCATTTCGAATTACGTGGCGCAGAGATTGTCCCGCTGACCGAAATCGGCGAAGTGACTGTTCGCATCTTTGGTTTCAACTCGCCCAAACGGTTGAAAGAACGCTCATTGTTAATCCAGGTCGGATTGTACCCATCCGCCGAAGCAATGGATGCAATGAGCAAGTCTGATTGAGATAAAGGTGAGAACCCCATGCCAAAACCCAACGATCGCATCGGCCCCTATCAACTCATCCGCAAACTCGGAAAAGGCTCGTTCGGCGAAGTCTGGCTGGCGCAGCCTGACAAGAAGGAGAGTTCGCCGGTCGCAGTGAAGCTGTCGAACGATCCAGACCTGGACGTGAATGCGCTGTTACAGGAAGTCACAGTCTGGGCGCGCGCCGGACGGCATCCCAACGTCGTAGAGTTTCTCGGCGTTCAAGTCTATGACCAGCAAGCGGTCATCGTCAGCGAATTCGTGCCGGACGGTTCGCTGGAACAATGGCTGCGGCAACACGGCGGACGCGCGCCTTCGATTGAATCGGCAATCCGTATGATTGACGGCATTCTGGCCGGACTGGAATATCTGCATTCGATCAGCGTCATTCACCGCGATTTGAAACCCGCCAACATCTTGATGCACGGCGACACGCCGCGACTGGCCGATTTCGGGCATTCGCGCGTGCTGGATTCCAGCATTCACAGCAGCAAATACGTCGGCACTCCCGCTTATTCCGCGCCCGAAGCCTTCGACGCTGTGCGAAACGAACAAACCGATCTGTGGTCAATCGGCGTGATCTTTTACGAAATGCTGGTCGGGCGCAGGCCGTTTCCGCAACGAGATTCCAATTCGTTGATCAAGGCCATTCTGATGGATGAGCCGCAGCCACTGCCTTCGGATTTGCCAGTCTGGTTGCGCAAAGTCGTAGAGAAAGCGATGTCCAAAGACACCGCGCAGCGTTTCAAATCAGCAAAGGAAATGCGCGCGGCTTTGGTCAGGCCAGCCGCCCAACCGGTTCGGGAAACGCGCAAAGTTGACGAACCAGTCGTTTTTCCTGAACGTTCGGAGCCGGAAGTCGAACAACCGACAATCAAGCGCGGAAAAGTGGTGGTTGATCTTGCACCGGAACCTGAACCGCCGCCTGAGCCGAAACCGAATCCTCCATTGAAACAGAAATCGTATCCTGTTCGGCAAACCGGTTTCCGCCCGGCGATCAAATGGAGTGGAGCAGGTTTGGCCGTGATTATTCTGGCTGCGGCGATTTATGTGGCGACGAAAACGAATACGACGATTTCGCCAAGCTCTTTCGATTCGGCTGGCAATTCTCATTCGTTGCCGAGTCCGGGCGAGGAATTCACTGAAAACCTGAACGGTGTCAAATTGGTGATGATACGTGTGCCCGGCGGCGAATTTCTGATGGGTTCGCCGGACAATGAATCAGGACGTGACAGCGACGAAGGACCGCAGCATCGCGTCAAGCTTTCTCCATTTTCCATCGGCAAATACGAAGTGACTCAGGCGCAATGGAAAGCCGTGATGGGCGGCGACAATCCGTCGCGTTTCAAAGGCGATGATCTGCCGGTCGAGAGTGTTTCCTGGAACGACATACGGGAGTTTCTGAACAAGACAGGGAACAGGTTCCGGCTTCCGACAGAAGCCGAGTGGGAATACGCCGCACGCGCCGGTTCGACGACGAGTTACAGCTTTGGCAACGATGCCGGGCAGCTTGGTGATTTTGGATGGTTCTACGGTAATTCCGGCAACCAAACGCACCCTGTCGGACAGAAAAAGCCAAACCGATTTGGTCTTTTCGACATGCACGGCAATGTTTGGGAATGGTGTTCGGATTGGTACGCCAAGGATTATTATGCGGAATGTCAGCGACAAGGTGTGGTGACTGATCCGGGCGGGCCTAGTTCAGGCTCGAGCCGCGTCTTTCGCGGCGGCAGTTGGAGCCTCAACGCCGTCTACTGCCGGTCGGCGGATCGCGACTACGGCGCGCCCGGCAACCGCGGCGACCACGTCGGTTTCCGCCTTGTGAGGATCGGCAGGTAGCCCTTTTAGCTCTTTTTACCCTCTTTACCCTTCCGGCCGGTTTTCGGTAAAAGTGAGGTTGGTTGAAGTGGTAGGCGAGCGGGCGGCGTGCGAAGCCGCCGCCCGCCGACACCACATCAACCAACCGGGAATGAAGAAACTGAAGTCGTGGGAAGAGAGTAAAACCCCGCCGCCCCAACTGAACCACCTCAACCCGCCAATCAAACAAAAGCCGATGAACAAAAAGAACGATGATGATTTGCCGATTTTCGTCGTCTGGATGGAGTTTCTGGAATGGTTGATGCCGACGACGGCGAAGTTCCCTCGCAAAATCCGCCACACTTTTGCCGAACGAATCGAAGCTTTGGCATTGGACGTGTGCGAAGATTTAACCGAAGCCAGATATGCCTCCAAAACCGACAAGCTGGCTTTGCTCAAACGCATCAATCTGAAACTGGAAAAGCTGCGTGTGCTGTTGCGATTGAGCCATAAGCTGCAATATCTGTCGCACAACGCTTATGAACACGCGGCGCGCTCGATCAACGATGCCGGGCAACAATTGGGACATTGGATAAAACAGCAAGAAGAGTAGGGCGCCTTGCCGAGGTTGCCCTGCTCGCTCGGAAGACGTGTTCAGACTCGCTCGGAAGACGTGTTCAGACTCGCTCGGAAGACGTGTTCAGACTCGCTTGGAAGACGTGTTCAGACTCGCTTGGAAGACGTGTTCAGACTCGCTCGGAAGACGTGTTCAGAAAATGCAGATCAACCTCGGCAGGGCGGTCTGCATTTGAGAGCGTGTTTTAGAAGTAATGATCCAAGCCCTGAAAGGGCTGAATTTAATAGCCGGTGGCAACGCCACCGGTCGCTCAAGGAAACAGTTCCAACCCTGAAAGGGTTGTATTTCCATTGCAATACAACCCTTTCAGGGTTGAAAGCTTATGACTCTCCAACCGCAGGCGTTGCCTGCGGCTATTAAATTTGTCCCCTTCAGGGACTTCTAAAACACGCTCTGAGGCATTGATGAAACGCATCGGCAATTTGTTCGATAAGATTATCGCCTTCGACAATTTGTTGCTGGCATCGAAAAAGACCTTGCGCGGACAAAAACACAAATCTGAAGCAGCGCATTTTTACTTTCACCTGGAATCGGAATTGTTCGCCTTGCAGCGGGAATTGCAGAGCGGCGAATGGCAACCGCAACCGTATCGAGTGTTCACGATTTACGAACCGAAACAGCGTCAGATTTGCGCTTCGCAGTTGCGCGACCGTGTGGTGCATCACGCAGTGTGCAATGTGCTCGATCCGATTTTCGAACGGCGAATGATTTACGACACTTATGCCTGTCGCGTTGGCAAAGGAACTCACGCCGCGATTGACGCCGCGCAATGGTTCTTGCGCCGCGCCGATTACAGTCTGCAATGCGATGTGAAAAAGTATTTCGCCAACATCGAACACGGGGCATTGAAAACTCTGTTGCGACGAATCCTGAAAGACAAAGCTCTGCTCGCATTGCTCGACCGCATCATCGAACACCCTTTGCCCGGCAGCGACGCCGGACGCGGCCTGCCCATCGGCAATCTGACCAGCCAATACTTCGCCAATCTTTACCTGGGCGAAATGGATCATTTCATCAAGGAGCGCCTGCGGATCAAAGGCTATCTGCGATACATGGACGATTGGCTGATTTTCGGCGAAGACAAAACCGCATTGTGGGAAACGTTGGCGGCAGTGCGCGAATTTTTGCGCGACCGGTTGAAATTGGAATTGAAGGAAGAAGTCATTCGCATCGCGCCCACATGGGAGGGCGTTTCCTTCCTGGGATTTCGCGTTTACCCCGATTCCATTCGATTGTGCGATGACAAATGGGCGAAGTTTCGTCGTCAGGTGCGGCAACGCGAAGCCGCTTACTGGGCGGGCGAAATTGACGAAGACGAATTGGCGCGTTCCATCGCCAGCATGCTTGGCCACACCGCCCACGCGGATACATTGGCCGCAAGGCGGAAATTCTTTGACGATTGTTTTGGTTTCGTGTGACATGAGTTTCAGGGTGATGGCATAAACAGGCTCGAACCGCGTCATTCGCGGCGGCAGTTGGAACAACAACGCCGTCAACTGCCGGTCGGCGAATCGCAACAACGACGCGCCCGACAACCGCGACGACAACGTCGGTTTCCGCCTTGTGAGCGCCTAGCGCAGGCGAGTGGGAAACGGTTCAAGGATCGTTTCCGCGTGCATCAGGCCAGGTCCATGGTCATCATCCTGCGCCGGGCTTTCCCGGACAAACAACAGCCAAACGCCGCGTGTGGTAAAGCGTGAGCTTGAAGCTCGCGGCGCTATCAAAAATCAAAAGAAGGTTTTGCCAATGTCAGACAAGGTGAAAATTTTTATCAGCTATGCTCGCGTGGACGCGGAGCCAGTGGCGGAAATTTATCAGCGATTGAAAGACGCGGGTTTCGATCCGTGGATTGACACTGAAGATTTGCTGCCCGGCGTTCGTTGGAGAAACGTGATTGAGAAGGCATTGTCCGATTCCGATTTCTTTCTGCTTTGCATTTCCGAACAATCCAGAGATCGGCGCGGTTTCATCCAGAGAGAAATCAAAATCGCGCTGGATTTGTGGGAAGAAAAACTACTCGACGACATTTATTTCATTCCGCTGCGGTTGGAAGAATGCGAATTGCCCGATCAGGTCAGCGATATTCACTGCGTCAATTGGTTTGAACCCAGAGCCTGGGAAAAGCTGGAAAAGGCGTTGCGACTGCAATCCGAAAAATTGCGTGGCAATCGCCCGCCGAAACCGCAGCCGCCTTCGCCGTTGGGCAAGACCGGAACACAAGCCAAGCCTGCGCCGGTTGTCGCCCGCACGGCAGACCAGACTGATGAGTTTCCATTCGTGACCATAAAACTCAACGATCAGGGCGAAGAAATCAGTCAGTCGCGCGGCATTGCCACAGGCAAAGTCGAAGATTTAGGCGGCGGGTTGATGATCGAAATGATCCAGCTTCAAGGCGGAGAATTCTGGATGGGTTCCACCGAAGCCGACGCGCAAACAGCCTTTGCCGAAGCCAAACGTTATTACAAAGACGCCGATGAGAAATGGTACAAGGCCGAAACTCCGCGCCATCGAGTTCAACTGTCGCCGTTTATGATGGGGCGTTATCCGGTGACTCAGGCGCAATGGCTAGATGTCATGGGTGACTTGCCTGCCATCGAAGCCAGGTTGCGCGGCGACGCTCACCCGATAGTCAACGTGAACTGGACGGAGGCGACGGAGTTTTGCAAGGAACTGTCGCGCCGAACCAAACATCAATATCGGCTGCCGACCGAAGCGGAATGGGAGTATGCCTGCCGCGCAGGGACAGACACGCCTTTTGCCTTTGGACCGACACTGTCGCCGGAAGTGGCCAATTACTGGTGGAGTCATCCTTTCGCCAACGGCCCAAAACTAGAGCCGTTGCAAAGAACTCTGCCGGTTGGCAGTTTGGAAGTGGCCAACGCTTTCGGTCTGTTCGATATGCACGGCAACGTTTGGGAGTGGTGTTCTGATTGGTACAGCGACAAGTATTACCAGGAGTGCAAATCGCAAGTCGTCGTCACCGATCCACAGGGGCCTAAGTCAGGCTCGGGCCGCGTCATTCGCGGCGGCGGTTGGAGCCTCAGCGCCGTCTACTGCCGGTCGGCGGATCGCAGCAGCGACGCGCCCGGCGACCGCGACGACTACGTCGGTTTCCGCCTTGTGAGGATCGGCAGGTAGCGCTTTTAGCTCTTTTTACCCTCTTTACCCTTCCGGCCGGTTTTCGGCAAAAGTGAGGTTGGTTGAAGTGGTAGGCGAGCGGGCGGCGTGCGAAGCCGCCGCCCGCCGACACCACATCAACCAACCGGGAATGAAGAAACTGAAGTCGTGGGAAGAGAGTAAAACCCCGCCGCGAAGCGGCAAAATTTTTTTGAGTTTTGGGAATACTGCAGAATCGGTTGGAGAATCCGATCCGCTTGGTAGCGATGAGTGAACAGTGGCGCGGCTTTTTTTAGCAGCGCTTAGTCCCCCGCCAATTTCTGTTGGTATACTTGGCTATGGAATTTGAATGGGATCCGAACAAGGCTAAGCTCAATCTGGAAAAGCACGGGGTGTCTTTTCCAGAAGCCACGACAGTTTTCGACGATGATTTTTCAGTTGCCGTGCCTGATTCCGATCATTCATTTGAAGAACAACGCTTCATTATCGTCGGTTCGTCGCATCGCGGCAGACTTTTGATTATTGCCTATACGGAGCGGGGCGACCGAATTCGACTTATCACAGCGCGTGAGCTGACGTCCAACGAAAGGAAAGCTTATGAACAAGGAGACTATCTCTGAGATGGAAGACGAATTGCGGCCTGAATATGATCTGGCTGAATTATTGAAAGGTGGTGTGCGGGGTAAATATGTTTCGCGCTATCGAGCCGGTTCCAACGTGGTTGTTTTAGCGCCGGATGTCGCTCTGGCCTTCCCCAATGAAGAATCGGTGAACGAGGCATTGCGTCTGGTGATGCGGATGGCCCGAATTCCACATCTTCATACCAGCATTGAAGAGCAGCTAACGCCGACTTCTTAGCGCAATGAATGAAAAGCTTAGGACAATCCTGACTGAATTGCGGAGCTATCTGGCCGAGCTTTACGGCGAGCGGCTGGTGGATGTCGTGCTGTCAGAAAGCGCAAGACAGTTTGCGGGCGGCGAAATTGCTTGAGGAAAATGAGTTGATTGATTTCGCGGCTTCTCGGGCTTACTACGCGATGTTTTATGTCGCGGAGGCTTTCTTGATTGGTTAGGGTCTGAGGTTTCAAAAGCACGGTTCGTTGATTGCCTCTTTTGGCCAGCACTTCGTCAAAACCGGATTGATCTCAGCACACTTTCATCAAAACCTGATCAAGAGCTACAACAAACGCATCAGCGGTGATTACACGACCAATTCCAATCTCACCAAAACCGAAGTCGCCACGATGATTTCGCAGGCTGAAGAATTCATTGCGTTTGCGGAGCAAATGCTTGGCGCAAACCCATCTGAATCCGAGTGAGGCTTGGCCGATTTCGCGCTTGATGATACTTTTGCTGCACGGTGAAACTGAAGCCCTTTTCATCGGAAAGGAAGATTATGACTACGGCAGTGAGCCAGATTTTGAAGCAGACCAAGTTGCTTTCCCCACAAGAGCAGTTGGAACTGGTAAACGAATTGCTGGGCGGGGCGCGGCAAATTGCTGAGCCTGTGTCTCTGCCTCGAACCGGTGGAGAAGCTGACGACGAATTCGAAAATGTGATTGATGTTTCCAGCCTGAAGCGCGTGCCGCCGAAAGATTCTTACGAGATTCAAGTAAAGTTCGTAGACGGTGGGCGAGGCGAACCGCGTCGTTATGATTTCGGCGATCTTTTCGATGAAGAAGGCGAGGAGTAAATGGCAGCGGAATCTTTCTGGGAAGCGGCGGCGGATGTAACTTTGCGACAGGGAGAATATCTGCCGAATTGCTCGGTGCCCGTTCTGAAAGAAAAACCTTTGCCGGGTAAGCCGGAGCAGTCAGTTGAAATCAAAATCTATGACTTGATCATCGTGACGCAGAGTTGCGACTTGGAGCAGGAGAAGGCTCAGTTTGTTGCGTTATGCCCGATCTTCCCGCTGGAAGTTTACGAAGCGATCAACCCGGAACTCAAAGGCAAAGGCCGCTGGGAACAAGTGAGAAAAGGCCGCATCGAAGGTTTGTACCTGCTCAGTTCTCCGACCAACCCAGACAACAACCACGAAGCATTGGTCGTGGATTTTGGCGAAATTCATAGTGTTCCTTTTGATTTGCTTGCCGCTCACGCCAAGGAAGTCAACCCACGTTGGCGGCTGAAATCGCCTTATCTTGAACATTTTTCCCAAGCCTTCGCTCGCTTCTTTATGCGGGTTGGCTTACCCTCCGCAATTCCCGCTTTCAAATAAAGCACTGGCAAAATAATCAAGGAGAGTTCATTCGTTATGTCTATTGCTGATGCGCCCGCGATTGCTGCGCTGAATCCGCCGCGCCGAATTTTGCTCGGTCCGGGGCCGAGTCCTGTGGATGACCGTGTGTTGCGTTCGATGGCTGCGCCGCTGGTTGGCCACCTCGACCCGATTTTTGTTCGCACGATGGATGAAGTGCAGGAGCTGTTGCGCTACGTGTTTGAAACCAACAATCGGTTGACGATGCCTGTTTCGGGCACGGGCAGCGCCGGAATGGAAGCCGCCGTCGCCAATCTGCTGGAACCCGGCGAAGAAATCGTCTTATGTATAAATGGCTATTTCGGCGAACGCATGCACGAAATGGCGCTGCGCGTCGGAGCCAAACCCGTCCGCGTCGAATGCGAATGGGGCGGCCCGGTGGATTTGGAAAAGACGCGCAAAGCCTGGCGCGAATCGAATGCGAAAGTTTTGTTTGCCGTTCATGCCGAAACTTCGACCGGTGTGTTGCAACAACTGGAACCGTTGCGCGAAATCGCCGACGAACGTGACGGCTTTTTGATGGTGGACGCTGTCACCAGCATCGGCGCGCATTCCATCGGCATTGATCGCAATCGGATTGACGCCTGTTATGCCGGAACGCAAAAAGCGTTGTCGTGTCCGCCTGGGTTGGCTCCGGTAACGTTCAGCGACAGAGCCGTCGCCAAGATCAAAGCTCGCCAGACCAAAGTTTGCAGTTGGTATCTGGACACGAATTTGTTGACGGCGTATTGGGCGGACGCTTCGGGCGGAACCAGCGGCGGCGCTCGCGCGTACCACCACACGGCTCCAATCAGTATGAATTATGCGCTGCACGAAGCTCTGCGAATCGTCGCCGAAGAAGGTTTGGAAAATCGCGCCAACCGGCATCAGCGAAATCATCGCGCTTTGGTCGCTGGCGTCGAAGCGATGGGCTTGCAGATGGCGGTCGCGCCGGAACATCGCTTGTGGACGCTCAACGCGGTTTCGATTCCTGACGGCGTTGATGATACGAAAGTCCGCAGCCGGTTGCTCAACGAATTCAACATCGAAGTCGGCGGCGGCCTCGGCATTTTCAAAGGCAAGGTCTGGCGCGTCGGGTTGATGGGAGCGGGCAGCACGGAAAACAACGTGCTGCTGTTGCTGGCTGCGCTGGAAAAATGCTTGAAGGATGAAGGCTACAAGCCGAAAGATTCCGGCGTCAGCGCAGCGGCTGCGTTTTATGCCGCGAATTGAATCAGACAGGATTGACAGGATGATTCAGGATTCAAACTCAGGACAAAATCCTGAGCAATCCTGAAAACCCTGTCTTCGGAAAGAAGGTCAGAATGTATTGTCCTCGTTGTGGAACGGCGAACACCGAAACAATCAAATTTTGCAGGCAATGTGGATTGCCGATTGCTCAGGTCGGCAGCTTTGTTGCCAGTGGAGGCACAGGCGCGTTGATTAGCTCGCCGCCAGTTCAAACGCCGAATGTCCCCATTCAACTGGCAGAAACGTCTGAAATGCTGGCGCTGAAGCAGAAGCGAATCTTGACGATTCTGGCGATGATTTTGCTGCCGGTTGTTGCCGCCATCATCGGCGAAGAAGCGTTTGGAATTGGCGAAGGTCTGGCAGTGCTTTTTCTGCTGATTCCGCTGGGCGTGACTTGGGCGATTTATCATTACAAAACCCAGTTGCGCCGGTTGCAGGAACAACAGCTTCAGCAACATTTCGTGGGACAGCAGGGATACCGTCAACCCGCACCACCCACGCCGATTCCGCAACCATTGTTTCAAGGTCAGTTGTCTCCGCCGCCCACTAATCCGCTGAACGTCGCCAATCAGATGCCAAGCAGTGTGGTGGAAGAAGAGACGCGTAAATTTCATTCCAACCAGTAATCGGAGAATCGCCAACTATGTTTTGCCCACGTTGCGGGTCGCAAAACCCGGACACCACCAAATTTTGTCGCCAATGCGGACTTGGACTGCAACCGGTCACGGGTTATGTCGCCAGTGGCGGAACGGCTCCGCTTCCACCGCCATCGCGTTCGGGTGATGTGATTTCCAAAGCGGCGGACGGGTTGACGCCGAAACAGCAGATGATTTTGCTGATTATGATGTTTGTGATGTCGCCGGCGATTTTTGGCACATTGGGCTTGGGCAGGTTGTCGGGCATCAGCGCAGTTCTGATTCCGATTGGAGTCGTGTTCGCCGTCATGCGGTACAAGGCTCAGCAGCGAAGATTTCATGAAGAGATGATGATGCAACAAGCCATGAATCCGCCGATACAGCAGCAAATGCCGCCGGTTGCGACTTACAGTTTGCCGCAAGCCGCGCAAGAACCGATTCCGCAAACTTATCAACAACCGGCTTACCAGCAACCTTCGCCGCCGCCGACCAATCCGCTGAAACCTCCAGCCAGTGTGACTGAAGACGAAACCAGACGGTTTCAATGACTAACGCCAAATACTATGGAAGCGATCAAAATGCTTCAGGAGGGTGTTCGTTAATCAGAAGCAGCGCGCCACGCAGCTTGATCAACTCAGGCCGATTCAACCGCAGCGCTTCCACCGTTGCTCGCCCTGTCGGCGTCAACCCGAAAAGCTGTAAGAAATCATCGCTCCAGGCAAAATGATCGGCCCATTTTTGTCGGCGTGGGTGGAAGAGTGTTGCCTTGCGTTTGGTTTTAGATCGGTTTTCACTTGTGTGTATGGAAGGTTGTCGAACAAGATAAGCAAAT
>ERZ1066125.186-NODE-186-length-33807-cov-30.684671_pt1 | contig 33807 bp, 25 predicted proteins | sample MGYA00382772_ERZ1066125 | MGnify/ENA primary metagenome ERZ1066125 (study PRJEB33369, sample SAMEA5778355) | biofilm metagenome | biome: Industrial cooling water; feature: Water cooling tower basin; material: Biofilm | place: United Arab Emirates | collected... | reverse complement strand
CGAGGAGTCGGAGGCGGCTTACCGGAAGGCGATCGAACTCGACCCGAACGACGCTTGGCCGTGGAATGGTCTCGGCAACCTGCTGCAAGACCAGTTGAAGCGATACGAGGAGTCGGAGGCGGCTTACCGGAAGGCGATCGAACTCGACCCGAACGACGCTCGGCCGTGGGCGAACCTGGGCAATCTGCTGCAAGACGAGTTGAAGAGATACGAGGAGTCGGAGGCGGCTTACCGGAAGGCGATCAAGTTACAGCCAGATAATGCGGAACTATGGAGCCTTCTGGGCAATCTTCTGGGGTACAGACTTAATCGTCAAGACGAGGCAGAAGCGATCTTTCAAAAAGCCCTTGAGCTAGATGGCGACAACGCCACTTATCTAAATAGCTTGGCTTGGAAGCGATACCTTCTCAATAAAGCTTTAGATGAGGCTGAGTTGCATTCCCGACGCTCGGTGGAATTGGAACCGAATAACCTAATCTTTACTCACACGCTTGCATGCATTTTGGCAAGGAGAGGGAAATGGGAAGAAGCGTCTGTCTATGCCAGGAAATTCATTGTCGAAAGCGATGATGAATACCGTGAAACTTTCTGGGCTGATATCGTCGCGTTCTTTCGGGATGCTGTGGCAATCCACCGCGCGAAAGAAGCCGTAGTTTTGCTGGATGAAACGGAATACGGCGAGCGTTGGCGGCCTTTGCGTGAGGCGTTACAGGCGATTGCCGAAGATGATTCCACATACCTGATGCGCGTCGCGCCGGAAGTCCGCCAGCCCGCCGAAGAGATTGTTGCGTTGCTGCTGCCGGAAGGCGTCAAGCTCGGAACTTCGCCGAAATCGGCGCGCGCGCGCCAGACTCGGCGAAAGCGATCACTTTCTTGACTATTGCCGCGCCTCATCCTCCGTGATGTTGATGAGCGTCTTTTTTGTTCGGCCATTTCGGGCCGGGTTCGTATTTGCCGTCTTTGATGAGCGCCATCATGCGGTCGTATTGATCCGGCGGCAAGACGCGCACCAGTGTCATCATTCCCATCATCGCGCCCGTCCAGCCTTCGGGCAGCCAGGAATTTTCCGGTTTGGCGACTTCGGCGTCCATCGTCATCCACATATCCTGAGGATAACCGGGAACTCGCTTTTTCTTTTCGCCAGCGGTCTGACTTTTCGGCGGAACCAAAGCCATGTTGCATTTCGGACAATTGCCGGGTTTGTCGGATTTCACTTCCGGGTGCATCGGGCAGGAATACACAACCGCCGCATTTTTGTCCTGCCCGATGCCGTTGGACACAGACTGTTCCAGCGGCACGCCGAGCGTACGGCCAAACGAAGGCCCGTTTTCGTCTGAAAGTGCGTGGCCTTTGGTGATGATGCCCATGCCGGATTCCATTTCTCGTCCGGGAGGCGTGTGTTGCGAATGCGCCATCGGCCCGACCATCGAAACCATCTGATTCATCATGTGGTGCGGCAAATGGCAGTGAATCATCCAATCGCCGAGGTTCGTCGCTTCAAATTCGATGTCGCGCGCCTGCGCCACGCCGACCAACACGGTATTGCCCGGATACCAACCGACTTCGGGAATGCGCCCGCCTTCTGTGCCGGTGACGTAAAACTGCATGCCGTGCATGTGAATTGGATGATGATCCATGCTCAGGTTGACCAGCCGAATGCGCACACGTTCGCCGTGTTTGACGATCAACGGCGTGCAGGCCGGGCCAGCTTTGCCGTTGAAGGTCAGCCAGTTGAATTCCATTGCCAGCGTGTTCGGCACGGTGTTGTTCGGCAAAATCGCCCAGCCTTGCAAAATCAAACCGAAGTCTTTGTCCACGCGCGGCGTTTGCTTTTCGCGCGGATGAACGATGAAAAAGCCGATCATTCCCATCATCTCCTGCATAGGCATGTGCGAGTGATAAAAGAACGTGCCGTGTTGATGCAGCATGAATTCATAGGTGTAAGTTTCGCCCGGCATAATCAGCCATTGCCCAATGCCCGGCACGCCGTCCTGATTCATCGGCACTTCCAACCCATGCCAATGCGGCGTCGTAGGTTCCGGCAGATTGTTGGTGAAAAGAATGCGCACGCGGTCGCCTTCCTGAACTTCGATGGTCGGCCCCGGAATGCTGCCGTTGTAACCCCAGGCGTCTACCTTGCGCGCATCCGCCCACGGAGACGCCGGAAGAAATTCGGTGTGAACGGGTTCGGCCACCAGATGAAACACCTTGACGCCGTTTTCCAGTTTGTACGGCAGCTTCGGAATGTCAGGTGTGAACACCGGTTTGAATGGCGCAGGCGTTCCCAGCGTTTCCGGCTGCGAAGGCAGTTTGGATGGCGCAACCGGTTTGGGCGGCGTGTGTTGATGTTGCGAATGATCCTGCGTGGCAGGTTTGGTCTCTTGATGTTGATGCTGTGCGTTAGCTGTTTGTGTTGCGACCAGGCTTGCGCCAAGCATTGAAGTACGACGAAGAAAATTACGACGATTTGAATTCATGAGTCCCCCTATTGATTTGAGCCTTCAGTTGCCATGCTCGCAACACCGTTTGGCGCATCCAGTCCGCCAGTCAGCAACAAGCCGCGCAGTTTGACGACGTGCTGCCACAATTCGACCAGCGACGAAATGTATTCGGTGCGGGCTTGGAACAGCGTTCGCTGCGTAAAGAGCACTTGCGGATAGGCCGCGCCCATCTGTCGAAACTTGGCCAGATACAGTTCATAGGCGCGTTGGGCGCGTGGCAGCACTTCGCGTTGATAACGAACCGCCACGCCGAGCGAGGTCTGGTATTGTGCAAAGCTTTCCGCCAGTCGCGCGCGCAAGGCGAGTTCCACGCGCTGCACTTCACGTTCGGCGGCAGTCAGGTCGGCTTTCGACGCGGCGACGTTTCCCTGATTCCGATTGAACAGCGGAACGCGCACGCCTGCTTCCAGACGGCCTTCCCAACCGGTTTTGCCGCCGTAAAATTCCGCCCATTCGTTGCTGTATCCGACGCCGCCGCGCAAATAAATATCCGGCGCAGGCTCGGCTTTGGCGCGGCTGATGACGGCTTTGGCGCGTTCGACGCCTGTCATAGCGCGTTTCAGTTCCGGACTGTCCCGCAATAACGTCGCCAGCAATTCGTCCTGAATCAGAACCGGCGCCCCGGTTTCCAGCGAATTTTCCAGTTGCGCCGGTTTCAATTGCGGATCGTTGACCACCGCCGCCAGCGTTTGCCAGACGCGCTGGTATTCGTTTTGCGCGCGCAGCAAATCAATTTCCGCGCGTTGCAATTCGACTTCGGCGGCCAGCACATCTGGGCGATCTGCCGCGCCTGTGTTGAACAGGTCTTCCGAAATCTCCGTCGCTTCGCGCGTCAGTTCGGCCAGTTGCTGGCGCAGCGCAACCTGTTGCTGTGCGCCGACGGCTTCGTAATAGAGCATCCGCACGGCGTTCAGTACGCGCAGTCGTTGCGCTTCGGCTTCGGCCTGCGTCTGCACTTTTTCCTGCGCTGCGATGGTTTTGCTTTTGGCCAGCTTGCCGCCGGTCAAAATGGTTTGTTCGACGAAAAACGATTGGCCGTTGCGGTACGGATAGACTTGCGAATTGAAGGCCAGTCCATCGCCTTCATAACCGATGACCGGATTCGGCCACAGCCCGGCTTGTCGGCGACGACCTTCGGCAGCCTGAATGGCGGCTTCGGCCTGGGCGAGCGTAGGATTGTTTTTGATCGCCATTTGTTCCAGCGCTTCGAGCGTCAGCCCCGGCGATTGCTGATTTTGAGTCGGTGCAGTGGTTGGTTGCTGAGCCGTTGCCGTTGGCATCAACAGGCAAATGCACAGCGCCGCTGCCGCTCCTGCACGAAGCAGCGCAACCAGTGTGTTGATCAACATTGGGTTTACTCCGAAATTGTAGATGACACGAATCGTTCAACCGCCAGCGAAAAAAAACTGGCAACACGAAAGCGAACAAATCTCGGAGTTGATTTAGATTCTCAGACTGAGTTGAAAGCCCGTGTGCGGCGGTGAATGCGTTGCCGAAAATCGTATTGGAACCGATGAGGATGCGAAACCGGATGCGCTGTCGCACCACGGCGTAGTTGCCAGCACGGCAATGACGTTGCTGATTTGCGGCGCGGCAGTCGAAGGCAAGGATTCGCCTTCGGGAGCTTCGCGTTTCGACGCGCAACAGTTTCGGTTCAACAGAGTGGCTGTGGTTTGCGTGGCTTTGCTGGCGGCGATGTGATATTGCGAATGCGATTGCGAGAGTCGTTTTTCTTCCGCCTTTTTTCGATGACAAGGCGGAAGGTTTTCTTCAGACTCGGCAACTTGTTCGGCGGACGGCGGCGCAGACAATTCCGCGATGCTTACACAACACAATCCGCCGCACAGCCCGAACGAAACCAGAAGCTGCACGGCCAGAAGAATTGAAATTGTTTGTTTGGCGATTCGCACGGCGCGGATTAAAGCACCCGGAAAATCGTTTTTCAACTCTGTAGTCGGCTACAGTTTCGGGGATTTGTAGAAAATATTTTTTGCCCACTCAAGCTACGGTTTCGACAGGATTTTCCCTGTCAAAGGAAGTTTCGATGGGTAAACCCGCTGCCAAATGTAGTCATATGCTCCGGCGGGCAAATCTTCGCGCAGTTGAAAATTGTAAGCTTTCGATCCGCCAATGCCCTCTTCAAAGCTGAAGATCTCAAAGCGAAAGCGTTCCGATTGGCTGAAGCTTTGCACGTCACGGTAGCGCCAGTAACGCGAATCGGTAGTTTCCTCTTGAGCTTCGTACACAATCCGGTCGGTGAAAATCTTCAACATCCCCAAACAGCCACCAAAGCGATGCAGGTGTTTGACTGGTATGGAGAAAATAGCTTCGCCACCTTTTTCCGGCAACACGCTGGTGGCCAGTGGACGCGGCAATTTTGCCAGCAATAGCGCGCTGAGTTCCGGCGTGATCTCGGCGTCCAGTAGTTTGAACTTGTAGATGCGATCCATTCCCAGCATCGGTTTCTGATCTTCATAACTATGGAGTTCGATCCGCACCGGCGAGAGGATTTTGATATTCTGCAATTCGTTGTAGGCCCAGACGCGCGATTCACCTTTGCGTTCGGTTTGGTACTCGATTTGGTCAGAGGTGATGATTAATTTGCCGGTGCGATTGCGTAGCGTGTGTTCCCGTTCGACATTGAATTCGAAGCTTTGCGCCAGCGTCAAATTCGCTGCGCCGATAAACACCAGACTGATTCCGAGCAGAATGCTTTTCATAACTCCTCCGATTTTACGTTAGCGCGTTGTAGTGCCGTTGCTGCGCAACTGCGCCCAGACGGCCATCACCGCCGGAACGTACTGGCGAGTTTCCAGCGGTAGCCGGGCGCGTCGCGCCAGTTCATCAAAATTGCGCGCGCCGGTTTTGGCAAGCGCGCGTTGAACGCGTCCTTCGCCCCAGTTGTAGGCGGCCAGCGCCAGTTTCCAGTCGCCGAAACGTGCGTACAGATCGCGCAGGTAACGCGCCGCCGCGCGTGTGGATCGTTCCGGGTGCGTGCGGTGGTCTTCTGATGGCCCGACGTTCAGTCCGTAAGCCGCTGCGGTTGCGGGCATCAATTGCCAGATGCCGCGTGCGCCTTTCGGCGACAGCGCCAGCGGATTGAACCCGCTTTCGACCAGGGCCACGGCCAGCAATTCGGGCGGCAGGTTTTCTTCGATCAGAATACGGCTCAGCGGTTCGCGGTACGCTTGATACCGCGCCAACGCCACGCGCGGAGCGAACCGCACGGCATTTTCATCTGTTGTTGTTGCCGATGCGGTTGCGAGCGGCACAGGTGTTGGCGACAGTGTTTCCCGTTCGTCATTGATGCGCCGCAATAAGGCGACGATCAGTTCGCTTTGTTGCGATTCCTCAGCGTCAGTCGCCAATAGCTCGGCTTTGGCGAGGGCGTCCAACGCTCCTTTGGGATTTCCCTGTTTTTTTGCATCGGTGCTTTCGCGAAGCCAGCGCACTGCTTCGAGCGCGCGCTCAGCCGTAGTGGTTCGTTCGCCCACTGCCGCTTCGATTTTTTCCATCGCGCGTTTGGCCGGGTCTTCTGCAGATTGCGCCATCGCAAAAGCTGACAGCAATCCGGCCCATATCAGCCCTCGCAGGATTTGAAAAGCAGTGTTCATAATTGCCTCAATCAGCTTGCGGTCAGCGTTGGTTCGGGCACTGCTGCCGGTTGACGTTTCACTTCAAAATGCCATTTCCACTGCGCATAAATCGCCGGGTATACGGCCAACTCCATCACAAACGACGTAAACACGCCCGCGATCATCGGCGCGGCGATGCGCTTCATCACGTCCGATCCCGCGCCGACAGCCCACATCACCGGAACCAGCCCGATGAAATCCACCGCCACGGTCATGAATTTAGGGCGCAGCCGTTTGACCGCGCCGTGAATGATCGCGTCGTGCAAATGCGCTTTCGTCGTCATCAATCCTTTTTTCCGCTGTTCGTCGTAAGCCAGGTCCAGGTAAAGAAGCATGAACACACCCGTCTCTGCGTCCACGCCGAGCAGCGCGATCAGCCCGACCCAAACCGCTATGCTGAGGTTGTAATCCAGCGCGTACAAAAACCAGATTGCGCCGACCGCCGAAAACGGCACGGCCAGAAAAACGATCAGGGTTTTGACGACCGAGCGCGTGTTGAAATACAGCAACAGGAAAATGATGAAGATTGTGATCGGCAGAACCAGCTTCAACCGTTCGGCAACGCGTTGCATGTTTTCGTATTGACCGCTCCAGGTCAGCGTGTAACCCGGCGGCAGAGCCACCTTGTCGCGGACGACCTGTTTGGCGCGGTCAACATAACCGCCGATGTCCGTGTCCGACACGTCAACGTAAACGTAACCGCTCAATCGTCCGTTTTCGTCGCGAATCATTCCCGGCCCTGAGACCATTTTGATGTCGGCGATTTGCGACAGCGGAATCTGCGCGCCGTTCATGGTCGAAACCAGTGTGCGTTCCAATTGTTCGATTGAACTGCGCCAATCGCGCTGGTAACGCACGTTGACCGGATAACGTTCGCGGCCTTCGACGGTGGTGGTGATGTTTTCGCCGCCGATGGCCGACATAACGACCATGTTGGCCTGATCAACAGTCAGTCCGTATCGAGACAGTTCTTCGCGCTTCAGAGTGAAATCCAGAAAATACCCGCCCGCAGTTCGTTCAGCGAAAGCGCTGGAAGTTCCGGGCAGGTCTTTCAAAACCATTTCGATGTGTTGGCCGATTTCCTGAATCTGATTCAAGTCAGCGCCAAGGATTTTGATGCCGACCGGAGTTCGCACGCCCGTTGTCAGCATGTCAACGCGGGTTTTGATCGGCATCGTCCAGGCGTTGACCGTGCCGGGAATTTGCAAGCGTTCGTTCATTCCGCCGGGACCGTAAATCAATTCCTGAGTGCTTTTGTGATCCGGCCAGACGACGCGCAATTGTCTGGCCAACCATTCTGGAACGTGACCGGAATACCATCGCTCGACTTTCGGCCATTGATCCTGCGGTTTCAGCAGAATGACAGTTTCCATCATCGAAAACGGCGCGGGGTCTGTGGCCGTTTCAGCGCGACCGGCCTTGCCGAACACGCGTTCGACTTCGGGAAAACTTTTCAGGATTTTGTTCTGCGTTTGCAGCAATCGCTGAGCTTCGGTGACGGAAATGCCGGGCATGGTTGTGGGCATGTAAAGCAGCGAGCCTTCGTCGAGCGGCGGCATGAATTCCGATCCCAGCCGCTGGTAAACCGGAATCGTCGCCAGCACGACCAGCGCCGCGCCGATGATCGTCGCCCATTGATGCCGCAGCACGAATTCGACGATCGGGTGATAGATTCGCATCAACCGACGGCTGAGCGGATGACGCTCTTCGCTGTGAATTTTGCCGACGACGACTGCGTTGGTCAGACGGCACAACCAGCGCGGGCGAAACTTGAACTTTTCCGGGCGAATCAACAATACGATGATTGCCGGAACCAACGTGATGGAAAGAATCGCCGCCGTCGCCATCGAAAGATTTTTGGTGAACGCCAACGGTTTGAACAAACGGCCTTCCTGCGCTTCCAGCGCGAAGATCGGCAGGAATGCGACGGCAATCACCAGCAGCGAATAAAAGCTCGGCGCGCCGACTTCCTTGGCGGCGGAAATGATCACATCCTTGAAATCGCCCGGCTTGCCTTCCGCCTTCCAATGCTCCAGCTTTTTGTGAACCTGTTCGATGATGACGATTGCCGAATCAACCATCGCGCCAATGGCGATGATGATTCCGGCCAGCGACATGATGTTGGCCGTGACGTCCACACCCAGCATCGGTATGAACGAGATGATGATCGCCAAGGTGATGGTGACGATCGGAACCAGCGCGCTCATCAGATGGCCGAGAAAGATCAGTATGATCATGCTGACCACAGCCAGTTCTTCGATCAGCGATTCCGTCACCGTTTCGATCGCGCGTTCGATCAGTTCGCCGCGATCGTAAGTGGTGACGATCTTCACTCCGTCGGGCAAGGTAGGTTCCAATTCGGTCAACCGCGCGCGGACGCGTTCGATGGCGCTGAGCGCGTTTTCGCCTGAGCGCATGATGACCACCGCTCCGACGACTTCGCCTTCGCCGTCTAGTTCGGCAATGCCGCGCCGCATATCCGGCCCCAGCGTCACCTGACCCAGTTGTTTGACCAGCACGGGCGTGCCGGTTTCGGCGTTGGCGTTGACGACGATGTTTTCAACGTCCGCCGCCGAACGAATGTAACCTCGCCCGCGCACCATGTATTCGCGGCCTGTGAATTCGACCAGCCGGCCGCCGACGTCGTTGTTGCCTTGCCGAATGGCTTCGACCACTTTGTCAATCGGCAGTTTGTAAGCCAGCAGCGAATTCGGATCGAGATTGACCTGATATTGCCGAATGAATCCGCCGATGGGCGCGACTTCGGCCACGCCAGGCAGCGATTGCAATTCGTAACGCAAATGCCAATCCTGCAACGACCGAAGCTCGGCCAGGTTGTGTTTGCCTGTAGTGTCAACCAGCGCGTATTGAAAAATCCAACCGACGGCGGTTTCGTCGCGCGCCAGTTCGACGTTGACGCCTGACGGTAATTTCGGAGTGATGTTGCTCAGGTATTCCAGCGTTCGCGTTCGCGCCCAGTAAAGATCAGTGCCTTCTTCAAAGATGATGTAGACGTACGAAAATCCGAAATCGGAAAATCCGCGAATGTCTTTCACTTTCGGCACGCCCAGCATGGCCGTAATCAATGGGTAAGTAACCTGGTCTTCGATGATGTCCGGGCTGCGATCCCAGCGCGAATAGATGATGACCTGCGTGTCGGACAAATCAGGCACGGCGTCCAGCGTGATGTTTTTCATTGACCACAAACCGACGGCGGTCGCCATACCGACGATCAGCAGAACGATGAATTTGTTGTGCGCGCAAAATTCGATGATGCGGTCAATCACGGCTTGCCTCCTTTCGCGCCTTTATCGTCAACGTACTTCGGAACGAAGTTCATCTTGCACAGCGGGCATTTGCCGGGTTTGTCCGAACGCTGTTCGGGGTGCATCGTGCAAAACCAATACTCGATCTTCCTGTCTGAATTTGGTTGGGCAGGCGAGGATTGATGCTGCGAATGATCTTCAGTTCTGAGGGTTTTGGGCGGCGAAGACGGCTTGATGGTTTGAGCTTTCGGCGAATGCGAAGAATGGTCTTGTTGATTGGTCGAAGGCTTTTCAGGCGTAGCCGTCGCCGGCGAATCGCCGTGACCTGAGTGACCGCCCATTGCGCCGGTCGCCGATTTCAATTTGCTTTCGGAATCAATCAGGAAGTTGGCCGAAGTCACCACGCGCTCGCCGGCTTTCAAACCTTCGGTGATGATGACTTCGCCGCCGATTCTGGCTCCGGTCGTTACGCGGCGCGGTTCAAAATATCCGCCTTCGCGCGCGACGAAAACCGTCGTCTCAGCGCCGGAGTCCATGACGGCTTCCTGCGGCACGACCAATCGCCGTCCGTAATCAATCTGCAATTCGACGTTGGCGTACATATCCGGTTTCAAAGTCAAACCGGAATTGGGAACTTCAATTCGGACTTTCAGCGTGCGCGTCATCGCGTCCATTTGAGGAGCGATGAAGCTGACGCGACCGCGAAACTTTTTGCCGGGCAGATAAGTCAACGTGATGTCGGCCTGTTGTCCCAATCTGATTTCAGGCGCTTCGTATTCGTAAACGTCAGCCATCACCCAGACCGCCGAAAGGTCTGCGATGGTGTAAAGCTCTGCTTCCGGCGTGACGCGCTGTTTGGGAAAAGCATTGCGCGTCAGCACAAATCCGTTGGCAGGCGCATGCAGCGTCATCGCCTTCGTCGGTTTTCCGGTTTGATCCAATTGGCGCAGTTGTTCTTCGGTCACATCCCACAGTTCCAGTCGCTTCCGCGCCGCTTCCAGCAGCGATTCGCTGCCCGCGACGGCTTCGCGAAATGGGCTGGCAGAAAGTTCTTCGCGGCCTTTGCGCGCCAGCAGATATTCCTGCTGCGTCTGCCACAACTCCGGGCTGTAAACGGTCAACAGCGGTTGGCCTTTGCGAACTTCCTTGCCGGTGTAATCAACGAAAACCTGTTCCAGCCAGCCTTCGATTTTCGGATGAATGCGAGTGATTCTGGTTTCGTCATAAGCCACTCGTCCCACCGCGCGAAGCATTCGCGAAACCGGTTTGTATTCGACCTGTCCGTATTCGACGCCGATCAATTGCTGCTTTTCGGTGGAGATGTGAATTGATCCTTCCGGCGCCGAAGCCATCTGTTCGCCTCCTTCGTAAACCGGAACCAGGTCCATTCCGCAATCAGGCGCGGTTCCTGGTTTGTCCGATTTGTAAGCCGGATGCATTGGATCAACCCAGTAAAGAATCTTTCGCTCTTTGGTCGCTACGGTCTGGTCGGTCTTGCCGGGCAGCAACTTCATCAAACGTTCGCGCTGCCAATAACCCGTGACGATCAATACGGCCAGCAACAACATCAAGGCGATGCGGCGAACAATCGGTCGGCGCGCTTTGACGTTTTCCGCGCTGTCGGTTTTGTCTTCGACGTTTATCTTTGCGGCCTGTGTCGTCTCGTTCGTTTCCGGTTCTGCCGGCGAATCAATTTGTTCGGGGATTTTTTCTTTTTGATCTGACATGACTATTCCTTTCTTTCACAGGCTGACGGCGACGAATGGTTCGATGGCGGCGATGGCTTTCTCGACGTTGCTCAGTTGTTCGTAATAACTCAACTGGTAATTGAGCAGCGTGACCAGGTTGTCGAGCAAAGTCAGAAAATCCACTTTGCCCGTTTCGTAACCTGAAATCGCCGATTCCAGCGAAAGCGTTGATTGCGGAATGATCGTCGTTCCGTACAGCTTCGCCAGCCGCTGAGCGGTCGTCGCGGCCAGATAACGATCCTTGATTCGGAAAAACAGCAGCGAGGTCATGTTTTCCAAACGCTCGCGTTCGGCTCCGGTATTGGCAGTGGCTTCGGCCAAGGCGGGGCGTTGTTTCTGCCAGAAGTAAATCGGCAGCTTCATTCCGATGTTCAGGCCATACATATCCGGCATTCCCGGACGATTGGCGTAAGTCACCCCGACGGAAAAGTCAGGATAAAAATCCTTTCGCGCCAGTTCCGTGTTTATTTGTTCGCGGTCAATGCGCCGGCGTTGAGCTTTCAGCGTCGGAAAATTCTGGAGCGCCATTTCGCGCAATTCGGCCAGACCGAATGCGAAATCTCTGGGCGCGATTTCCTGCGGAATGCCGACGGGCGTTTCCGGTTCGCGAAAGAGCAGGGAATTGATCCGCTCTTCGGCAACCTGCCGGCGTTGTTCCAACAGTGCCAGTTGTTCGATCAGCTTTGAAATTTCGACCTGAGCTTTCAGCACGTCCTGTTGAATTCCTTTGCCGACGGCGTAGGAGGCTTCGGCGATGCGTGCGAATTTTTCCAGCAGCAATTTGTTCCGCGTCAGTGTTTCGATGGCTTTGTGCAGATAAGCCAGATCGAAATACGCGTCTTTGATTTCAGCCACCAGATTCAACCGTGCCTGTTCGTAAGCCCACCATTCGGCTTCGGCCTCGACGTTGGCCATTCGGCCCTTCAGGGAGAGCTTGCCGGGATACGGAATTTCCTGTGTCAAACTGACGAAGCGGTTGCTGGACGGATCGCCTTTCTGAACTTCAAAAGGCGGGATCAACAAAGGACTTCCCATATACCCGGCGTTCAGCATCGGTTCGGGCAACGCTTTGGCCTGCGGCACGCGCTGGCGCATGGCGTCGAAGCTTCGCTGCATTGCGCGAATTTCCGGGTTCTGCGCCAGCGCTTCATTCAGCAATGCCTGCAAAGACAGTGTTGACGGTTTCGCTTCCGGCTGCTGCGCCAAACCCAATAGATTCGAGCAGGCGACCGCTATCGCGGCGAAAAGGCCTCGCAAAAATAAATGCCACAGATTCATAACAACTCCATTACCGCGTACACGGCGTCACGGAAACACTTCTCCGAAATCAGGCACGGCAGACTTCCGTGTGACTTTCACGGCAACAGTTCATCGCCCACGACAGGTTGATTGCACTACAGCCGTGGTACTGGTTTGTTCGCAAAAAAGGCTTAGTAGAAACGAATATGGCAACTGATCAAATCAGCAGGCAGGAAACTGACAGGAAAATAGGACGAGATTTCGGCGGTGGCGACAGCATTTTGGCAGGAGCCGGAATGACAGCCGCTGTCAACGGTACTGCCACCAATGTGGCGTTCAGCGATGTTGGTTCATTGGACGAGGAAATCGGCGGTTGCGGTTCCGCTACCGCAGCAGCCTGGCAGCACCAGGGAAGCTCTTCTGGCAGATTGGTAAAACGGTTGTCAGACCGAGCGACTTCCGGCGACGTAGTTTTCTCAGTTGCAGTCGCATGACAATGGCTGGTTTCCGCAGTTTGTTCTGCGTTGGGAATTTGTTTTACGACATTTCGATGACAGGAAAGTTGATGTTCAAACTGAACCAGGCCACAGCAAACAATATTCGCCCACGCCTGATGCGTAAAAAGCAGAAAGAAAACAAACCCGCGCAGAACAGCCCAAACACTTGGTTTGATCGCCTGCAAATTCCAGAATGTTTTAGTTTGCTTGCTCATGGTTTCCTTCAATCAAACTGCAAAAATAATACTTGCTGAAAACCATCCAGGCAACCATCGTGCCTTGTCTAAAGTGCTGAGAACACGGGCAGGTGATAGAAAGCAGGGGACTGGCTGAGAAAATTTACCCATACTGTTGCGAGGCTTTCCCCAGCCAGCGATTAGTGGTGATTCGCGTCGTTTGGAAGAATCAACATAGCTTCGAAGTTCGCCTGGAAATCAGTTGCCTGAATTATTTGGCAGCGGATTTGGAAGTACCGTATTTCAGTTTTACGCTGACCATCATTGGATCCGTGGCTTTGGCGTCCGGGCGATAATACAGCGTTTGCGGAGTCGGGCTGGCAGCGTTCAACTGCTTTCCGTTGGTGGAACTGGCGTCCTTTTCTTCTTTTGTCCAGGCTTTGCCGACTGAATTTTCCATTTCCAACCGCCCGATTTGCGTGGCCCATTGTTTTTCCCATGCGGCGACATCAGCTTTGGAAAGCTGTACAGCTTCATCGGTGATTTTCACATTGGGCAGCGGTTCGGGAGTAATCAACACGCTGATGACTTCACCAACCAGATCGGAACGATCCGGCAGCAAATTGAAGTAATTCGGATTGTCTTCCTGCGCGGGAATATCCACGATGCGCCCGACTGTGACTTTGTTATCGCCCCCGCGCAAAGCCGTCGTAGGGAAAACCAGATACGGTTCGCCCATCGTGCCGTCGGCGTACAGTTCGCGGTTGATGACATACAAATATCCTGTTCGCGCGGATTCAATGCTCAACCGAACGCGCTGCCCTATGGCCAACGGCGTGTCCACCGAAATTCGTTCTGGAGTCCATTGCGCTACGTTGGTGTTGTCTTTGACGTGTTTGAACAGTCGGACTTCCTTGTCGTCTTTGGCCGCCGCAGGGCGCAATCGCCATAACGTGATGCCCAGCACTGTGTCGGCATTGACGCGGTCGGTGGAAATCTGCGGCGTGACGACGCGGTATCGTTTTCGCGGAGCTGCTTTGCCCGGCGCGGGTTTGGATTTGGCTTTGAGGAATTCGCTGTCCCAAAGTTTGCGTTCGCCGGATTGAATCGCGGCATTGGCTGATGTTGTCGCGCAAACCATGACCAGCGCCAGCGCAAACGTCGCCAGCGCCAATCGCAGAACCGAACCTGAATTTGAATTGCTGATCGTCATGTGACCTCTCTTTGCCAGCCGCGTGGCCAATTCGCTCGGCTGGCCGAATGAGTGAACAAAATAGGGGATTGATTGTGGATGCTATCGCCACTCGCCTTGCAGCGCAAAGGCCGCCCAGAAATACGGTTCATTCCATTGCCGGTCGTTGAGCATTTCGATTTGAGCGGCACGCAGCGCGGCGGCAGGGCGCAAATTCTCTTTCAGCATTTTGCGATAAAACCGTGTCATCAAATCCGCCGTCGCGCGGTCGTTGACCGACCACAAACTGACCACCACGCGCGGCGAACCGGCGTACATGAATCCGCGCGTCAATCCGACCAGGCCTTCGCCTTTGATTTCCTTGCCGAGTCCGGTTTCGCACGCGCTCAACACGACCACGTCGGAATTCAACTGCATGTTGTAAATCTCATACGCGTACAAAAATCCGCTTTGCGGCACGCCGTCTTTATTCACCAGCGACAACACCAGCGCCGAAAACTCCGGTCGTTCGCTGTCCAGATACCCGTGCGTGGCGAAATGCACGTAGCGAAATTGATTCAACTCTTTCGCCGTTGCCGTCGAGCGGTTGGCGTCGAAATCCAGCGCCTGTTGGCGGTCGGATTCTGGAACCAGCGCCAGAATTTTTTCGGCTTCCTGGCGCGTGTAAGGCAGCCGCGAAATTTTCAGTTCGCCGGTTTGCTCGGCGTTTTTCTCTTTGATGTGTTTCAGCGAACGTTCTTCAGCAACGGCCTGCGATTCGGATTTCGCATCAGGCTTGGCTTGCGATGGGCCAATCGTCGGTCGAGCCATTTTGCCGACTCGTTCGTCGTCTTGTTCAAACACCGGATCGGCCAGCACGGCCAGCATTTTCGAGGCTGGCTGGCGCGTCGAAGCTTCGCGGCGCAGCACGGCCATCGTCGAAGCCGAAGGCAAGTTGATGATTTCGTGATCCTGAATGAGAAGTCGGGCGGATTGCGGATTGCGGATTGCGGATTGCGGACTTGTTTTCTTGACGCTTCCGCCGCCCACCGAAAGCGCGGAGAATGGAACGTATTGCAAGGCGCCCGAAGCTACGATCACCAATCGCTTGTTGCCGAGTTGCGCAGCCACGGGGCGAATCAGCGTGTTGCTCAAATACCGCAGCGCCTGTTGCCCGCGCGCTCTGCGCTGGCTTTCGGTCAGTTCGGGGCCTTCGTGTTTCAAACGACGTTTGGCGACGGATGAAGCCGGACGGCTGATCCATTGGTAAGCGTCGCGCGCGGCCGCTTCGATTTTGGCGCGCGGTGGCAAGGCGTAGCTGGTAATTTTGTTTGACGTTACTGCCCACAGAAAACTGCGCTTTTCGCCCAGCCAGTATTCCAGCAAGACGGTGTTGGAATCCAAAACCTGTTGCTGAATTTCCTTGACGCTCAGCGGCGTCGGTTGCGTCAGCGCGGCGTAACGCGGGCTGGCACGACGAATTTCCGCGCGGACGTCGTTGTATGCGGCGGTCAAGTCGTCAATTTCTTTTTTGGCAGCGGCAATCTGTTCGGGTGAAGGACGGCTGGCGTACAGCCGCGCCAGTGCGTTGGCTTTGCCGCTGAGTTGATGGTGCAGGCTTCGTTCGCGTTCGAGCAATGCGGCGTCCACGCCTTCGCGAATGCTGGCGTTGGCTTCGGCCAGAATTTCCAGCAGGCTGCGCGCGCGCGCGCGTTCGCTGACTTGCAAGGCTTCGCTGTCGAATCCTTGGCCTGTTTGCCGGCCATTCATTTGCATCAGCAGTTCGACGTAAAAATCGTAATACTTCTGCACGGTGGCGAAATACGACGCGCGCAATTCCTGGCTGGCGACTTTGGTGCGCAGCGATTCGACGATGTTTAAGGTGTTTTCGATCTGGCGGCGCGATTCGGTCAATTCGCCAAGATCGAGTTTGACGCGGGCGATTTCGTAACGAACATTGGCTTCCTGAGTCGGGTCGCTGATGGCCTGGCTGATTTCCGTGGCACGATTGAAATTTTCCAGCGCCTCCTGCTTTTTCCCGGAAACGCTTTCGATCAGTCCTAGATTGGTCAACGCATCCACTTCGCCTTGACGGTTTCCCACTTCACGATGCAACCGCAGCGACTCGGTCAGCGAATCCAGCGATTTCTGGCGATCATCCAATTTGCGATACACCATTCCCATCGCTCCCAGCGTCACGCCCTCTCCGCGCAAATCTTTCAACTGTCGCCAGACGGGCAAGGCCTGATTCAGATAATCCAGCGCCTTTGCCAGATCGTCCAGTTCATAATGCAGAAATCCCAGCAGGTGCAGCGTGTCGGCTTCCGTCGTGCGATTGCTGGTCGCGCGATGAATTTCCAGCGCCTGCAAATACATTTCTTTCGCTTTTTCTTTTTCGCCGAGCGAGGAATAGACCGTCGCCAGATTCGTTTGAATCATGCCTTCGGTTTGTCTGGCTCCAATGGAACGAGCCAGCGTCAACGCCTGGGAGTAATAATCCAGCGACTGCTGCTTTTCGCCCAACCGGTCGTAAGTTTCGCCGATGTTCTGGATGGTGGCGACTTCGCCGTCGGCGCGTTTGATTTCGCGCCACAAAGGCAGGGCCTGGTTATAAAGCTCCAGCGCGCGCTGGTTTTCTCCCAATTCCGCATGCACGCCGCCAATGTTGGTCAATGTGCTGGCTTCGCCGAGTTTGTCATTGGCGGCGCGGCGCAGCGGCAACACTGCGTTATAAGAATCCAGCGCCCGGCGTTTTTCGCCCGATGCGCTGTAAACCGCCGCAATGTTGTTGAGGATGGTCGCTTCCTGCGCCCGGTTGTTCACTTCACGCGCCAGCGCCAGCGCCGCGTTGTAATTGTCCAGCGCCTGTTGTTTGTCGCCGAGAGTTTTGTAAGTCAGTCCCAGAAAGTTCAGTGTGCTGGCTTCTTCGCGTTTGCGATTGAGCGCGCGCCAGAGCGGCAAGGCCTGTTGAAAAAATTCCAGCGCCAGAGAGTTGTTTCCGGCGTCGCGGTTGACGGCGCCCAGGTCGAGCAAGGTGTTGGCTTCACCTACCTGATCTTTCGCCGCGCGATACACGGTCAGGGCTTCGCCATAAGCCGCCAGCGCTTTCGGTTTGTCGTTCAAGGCTTCATAAGTCCGCCCGACGCGAACGTGCATTTCGGCTTCGCGGCTCTGGTCGCCCGCTTTTTGCCAGACGGTTCGCGCTTGATTGAAAGTGTCAATCGCCTGTTGCCGTTCGCCTGAACCTAACTGGCTGACTCCGATCAATGTTGTCATGACAGCTTCGCCGCGCTGGTTGTCGGCTTCCTGCAAAATCGGCAACGCCTGGCGAAAGTAATCAATCGCTTGTTTGTGTTGCCCCATCGCCTGATATGTCTGGCCGATATTGCCGAGCGCGTTGGCTTCGCCTTTGCGGTCGTTGGTTTCGCGACGCAACGCCAGCGCCTGATTGAAAAAGTCCAGCGCCTTTTGATGTTCGCGCAACGCGCGCGACACATCGCCGAGCAGGCTCAACGCCAACGCCTGCTTTTCCTTCTCGCCGGTCAATTTCCAGAGCTTCAATGCTTCTTCGTAAGCGGCCAACGCGGAGCGTTTATCTTCGACAGCCTGACGCGGGCGAAGCAGTTCGCCTTTGGCAAACTGGCGTTCGGCTTCGATGCGATTCGGGTCTTGTGGATTCATCGCGCGAAGCTCCGCCAGTTTGATCGAAATTGCTTTGGCGTCTTTTTCGCGCGAAGCCAGTTCAACGCGATGCGTTCCGGCGGTTCCAACAATCAATGACACGTGCAGCGTTTCGGGCGAATCCTGATTCCATTGGTATTCCGCGACGAGTTTTTCGCCCGGCGCAATCAGCTTGATCGAATAGTTGATGTTTTTCGCCGTCACGGTGATGCGCGCGAAATCCAGCGTCTGCGCCGAAAATTGAAACGACCGTGTTTGATTGCCGGGCAATTCGGTATCAACGGCTTTGTCCAATTCCAGTTGCGGTGGTTGCTGGCCTTGAGTGGAAAATGCGGCAATCGAAAGCGCCAGGAAAAAGATCAGGGAAAGCCGAGCAATGCGGTGTCGTCGAAACAATTCACACCTCCGTAAAGTTTCAAAAGCTCAATGATGTTCCAGCTTGATCAAATGGACGATCACGTCGTTCGCGCCGGACACGCGGGTTGCTTTTTCGGTTTCGTCCTTGGCGACGGTTGCCGGTGACGCCGAATGTTTGGTGATCAAATCGCGCACCGAACGAATTTGTTCAGGGTTGCGCAACTGGCCTCTGTCGTTGGGATTGGCCAGCGATTTCAGGATTTCGAGTTCCGGCAATCGTTTGGCCGACCAGATCAGCCAAAGCTTTTCCGTACCTTGATCTTTGTCAAACACGAATCCGTCGCCGATTTCGGGAATGTTGATTTGCTGATTGGCGACCAGTTCTGATTTGCCGTTGTTCGCCGTGGGGGAAGGAAAAAGTGTGACGTAATCTGGCAAGCCATTCACCGGTTCAGGCGCTTCGTTGAGGATGTACAACGAACCTGCGCGAACCGTGCTGACATTCAATTGGACGTGGTAATCGTTCTCGAAAATCATCTCGCCCGCTAACCGGAACGGCGTTTGGAACGGTTTGCCGTCGCGGTATTTCTGCACCGTCACCCAGTAATTGAACGCCGGAGTGACCGGTTTGGGCGGCGGAGTGACCGTGGTTGGCTTGGGACGAAACAGCATCCACCCGGCAATGGCCAACACGGCGACGACAGCCACGGCAGCAATCCATTTCCCAGAAGAAGCGACCGGTTTGCCTTCGGAACGAATTCGCGTGTCATCGAGAGCCGTTGGACGCGCTTCCGCCGACATCGTTTCCGCTCCAAACTGAACCGTTGGCGAATCCGACGCCGCCAACGGACGTTGTTCGCCGGTTAAAGCTGCTGCCAGGTCTTCGGCAAAATCTTCGACTTTCTTGTATCGGTCGTTTGCGTTGAACGACAGCGCTTTCAACAGTGCGGCTTCGGCAGCGGCGGGCAGGTTTCGACGAAGCTCGGACGGTTTGGCCATCGCGCCTTCACGTTGCAGTTCGTACAGGTCAACCGCCGAACCGGCTTTGAACGGAGTCTTGCCGGTCAACATTTCATAAGCCACCGCGCCCAAACCGTAAATGTCGCTTTCGGCGGTTGGCTTGCCGCGCAATTGTTCTGGAGCCATATACGGCGGAGTTCCTGCGATCCAGGTGACATCGGCATCGGTGGCGACTTCAGAGGCTTTGACGCGCGCCACGCCGAAATCAATCAGCTTGACCTGCTGCCTGCCGCTGCCGATTTCTTCCAGCATGACGTTTTCGGGTTTGAGGTCGCGGTGATAAACGCCTTTTTCGTGCGCGGCAGCCAGCGCCTGACCCATTTGGCGAACGATGGCCCCAACGCGGTCAAAATCCATGCCTTGCTGGATCATCACCGACCGCAACGTTTCGCCTTCGACAAACTGCATCACCAAAAACGGTTTGCCGTCGGGCATTTCGCCCGTGTCCAGCACGCCGACGACACCGGGATGATTGATGCGTGCCAGGGCTTCGATTTCCTGCTTGAACTTCTTTTGAAACCAGGCGTCGTAATGTTGCTCGCCGCGTTCGGCGATCAACACCTTGATGACCACCGCGCGATTGAGCAATTGTTTGTCGCGCGCCAAAAATACCAGTCCCAACCCACCGCGCCCCAGCACACGCTCGATCAAGTACCGATCCTTCAGCACCAGCCCCAGATATTCATTCGACGCAGTCGAACCGCCCAGCGTCGCAGTTGGTTTCTCGTTTTCCATGTGTTTGTTACGCCAACGCCGCAGCGCGCTCTTTATATTGGCGAGCTTTGGCAAAATTCTGTTCGTAGAGTTTTGAAAACGCGCGAGCGCAATTTGTGTGAGGCGAGGCAGATGACTTTGCCAACTCGACGATCTTTTGCGCGTCAGCGCGGTCATCGGCGGCAGCGCCAGCCGTCTGTAGTAAACGTAGCGCCGCCCAAAGCGAGAGAATGATTCCGGCACGCGCTTTCAGCAAATCTTCGCGCGTGTCCAATTCAAACAGATCAATTGTCACTCTGGCGCGGCGGTATCGGTCGCCGCGTTTGAACTTCGGCACGGGCAAGACTCCTTCAAATGTAATCAACTCTTCAGGATCATCATCCAACTCGCCAAGCGGATAAATCAGCAATGGCCTTTCGGTTTTCAACTTGGCGAAATCATCCGAGTTGAATTTGCGAGCGGACATCACTGGAAAATAATTGACCTTCAGAATCGAGTTGCAGGTTTTGCAGGCCGTCGTGTAATTGAAAATGTTGTACGCCAGCAAATAGTAACCCTTGTCTGAAGTGTCGCCGGTCGCAAAGTTGTAACTCAGCTTTGAGCCTTCCATTGGCCAGGCTTTGACGGAGCTTTTCGGGCGAAAGTGTTCGACATCGTGTTCGATGCGGCTGCGGCGGTCGTGACCAAACGACCGTTCACAATACGCGCATTTGTTTTGCTGAAGCCGAATGTATGCCGCCTTGATCTCGCTCCACGAATTTCGACTCGTGGGCTCGTTGAATTCTCCTGCCGCGCGAAAGCCCTCAGTCTTCCGTTGCGTTTTCGTCAACCAACCGCGCTTTTCTCGTTCGATAGCGGCTTCCAGTTCGGCTTTGGTAATCGAATAACGAATCATTTCCTTTTTGTCTGAGCCTTGGCTTTTTTGGTGGCAGACTTTTTAGTCGTTTTGGCTTTTGATGTTTTGTCAGGTTTGCCATTTGCCAAACTGCCGTTGCTGTGTCCGGCCAGCTTTTCCATATAAGCCAGCGCCGCTTTCACGTCGCCTTTGCCTGCTTTGACAGACAGTTCTTTCAATTCATCAACGAAAGGTTCGGCGCGCGTCGTTCGCAATTTGAAGTAAGAACTGAGCAAGACTTCGTCGGCGCTGAGACCGTAAATATGTTCGTCGTATTGTTTGACAACCGAAGCGCCGCTGTCGGTCGTTTCCATCACGAAAATGTTTTCGCGGTTGAGCGACCCGGCGACAATCGGGCTGTGCGTGGTGAAGATAAACTGCAAATTCGGTAGCGCCTCAGAAATTCTTGGAATCACCGACCGTTGCCATTCCGGGTGCAAGTGCAGATCAATTTCATCCACCATGACGACGCCGCAAATTTCAGTGATTTTGGTTTTTCCAGATGCCGTCAGGCAAATGTGATAAAGCAGGTCGGCAATCCAGCCAATATAAGATTGATAGCCATCCGACAGCGCGCTGAAGACAGTTTTCAGCCCTTCAACCTCAAACAGGTATTCACCATCCAGAAACTCTCCGTTAAAACTCGCACCTTCGGGCAGCAAATCGTTGAGGAGATGGATGACTTGTTTGAATAAACTCGGTTTCTTTTGAGGTAGCCACAAACTAAGAGGGATCAACGAAATCTGGCTTTCAAACAATCCCGCTACACGTTCATAACGAAGCAGTCTTGATCTACGTCGAGCGCTTGGGTCGAGCTTTTCCGGATATTCAACTCGTCGAGTCGCACCGTAACCCAAAACCAGAAATGATGGCGATTGGTCGTTGAACATTCCTGACCAGAAAGGAGGTTCCTTGGAATAAAGTGGTGGTGGCAATGACATAGGGACTTCATGACTCCCCCTTCGAGCAATCATTACTTTCATTGGCCAGATGGAGTTTGAGTCAATCGAGCTTTCGATGTCCTGAGAATGCAGTGTCAAATTTGCAGAAACTTCTGCACGTTTCTCCTCGCCATTTATTGTGTTTGTCTGGCGTACAAGCCAATACGGAACAAAACCGGATTGCGGGATAATAGGCGCTAGTGCTGCCAGAGCGACTGCCTTCAACACAGTCGTTTTGCCTGCTCCGTTGTTGCCGAGCAGCAAGTTGATGTTCGGCAAGTTAGGCGGATATTTCTGCTCTCGCCCCGGGTACTGAAACTCCAATTCTGTTTCTTCAAAACAACGAAGGTTTTTGATTTTGATCGAAGTGACGTACAAGCGCGCCTCCATAAGGAGGTGGGACAAGCTGGCAGCTTATCCCACGTTGCCGATTATTTTGCCGAAGCTTTGGCCGTGCTGGCAGCCGCAGCTTTTTCGCCAGGGCGGTAAGCCGTTTCCAGATTGGCTTTGATTTCGTCCAGTGTGAAGTAAGCCGGTTTGAACTGCATCTTCGAATACAACTCGGCCTGGTCGAAATAATGTTTCGAGTTCGGATCGTGCGATTGGCCGAATTGCAGCAGCGAACGCGCTTGCGGCTTGGCGCCGAATTCCACCACGCTGACAAACGAATGGCCGGCAATGCCGTATCGGCGTTTCTGGCCGCGCGCTTCAGGCGAATAAAAGTTGAAGACGATGCCGATGGGGTCGCCGGGACCTCCGGCAATCGGGAAACTGGTTTTGTCGTCGCTGAATGGCTCGGAGGTGCCGCTGGTGTGAACGCGCTGAATGCGATTGAAATCACCCCAGGCGACTTTCCAGGTTCCCCATTTTTTGGCGATCTGTTCGTTGACGACAAATTCCAGAACGTCCACGTCGGGGAAAGGACGGCCTTTAGTCAGTTGAGCGGCCTGCGGTTGCGTGCGCGCGTAAGCCCACAACGTGAACACGGTCATCGCCGCCGAATCGAAGGTGCTGACGCCGTTCCAGGCTTTCAGCTCGGCAATTACCGGAGCAAGTTTTTCCGCTTTGGCCGGTTCTGCGACTTTCATCTTGTCGAATTCGGCGGCGAGTTGCGGAATCAAACGTTCGGCTTCGATGACGCGCGTGTCGAACGCGGCTTTCGACCAGTCTTCAAAACTGAATTTGGCGCGTTCGCTCAGCACGCGGCGCGAAATGCGCGAACGCGGATTGTCCTTTTCACCGATCATGTACTTCGGAAACTTCGCGCCGTCGGGGTTGCCGTCTTTGCCTAGTTCTTCGCTTGCGGCCAGCAGCGGAGTCGCGTTGCAGTTCTGCGCCCAGCCCGAAGCCGGGTTCAACACTTGCGGCAATTCTTCCAACTTGTGATAACCCTGCCATTCGGTACCGGGATCGCTGCCGTCCACCGGTTTGGTCCAGTCGTATTTTTCATCGCGCTTCGGCACAGCGCCGTAGTAGATATAAAAGATGTTGCCTTCCTTGTCGGCGTACATTGTGTTGAACATCGGCACAGCCAGCCGCGACATCGCCGCTTTGAATTCGGCCAGGTTTTTCGCCTTACCCATCAGATAACGCTGTTCCAACGCTCCACCAGCGTTTTCCCAAGCCGCCATTCGCACGGCCATTGGCTTGCCGCCACGCACGGCAGCGATGGGTCCGTGATGCGTTTTTCGCATCTTGAAGGTGCGATCTACCAAGCCCGCCTCGGTTTTGACCTTGATGGTTTCCGTCCATTCGGTCGCCGTCCGGTAACCGGTGCCGTATTTGTAATTCAACGGATTGCTGGCGTCATCGAACTTCTCTTCCCAGGCGTCAATGATGTCCGGAGCATTGACCGTGTGGCTCCAGCCCAGATGGTCGTTGTGGCCAAGCGTCGGGAATGGCGAACCGGGAAAACTTGCGCCGGACATGTTCCAGCCGCTATCGCTGTGAACGTGCCCTTCGATCCATTGGCCGGGACCGAAAAACGGTTGATGCGGATTGATGAACAACATCGTCCGACCGGACGCCGACTTCTTCGGCATAATCGCCCACGTGTTCGATCCGATCTGCTCTGCCGAGTTCGGATCATTGAAAAACATCTCTGCCGGAGAATCGGCAATCAGACTTTCCTCGCCCTGTCGCTCTGTCTCTCCATCTACGCGTCCGGCGGTCTTCCCGCCGATCTCCGCCACCGAAGCGCGAAGTTCCGTGGCGTTGAATCCCAACCGCCGAAAAATGAACAACTGATACTGGGCAAAGCGGTTGAATGCCAGCAGATGCCATGGCTCGAATTTGGTAATCAGCCGCGGTTTGATCTGCGGATTCTTTTCCAAAAAGTAATTCAGCCCATCGGCGGTTGCGTCGCAGATGTCTTTGGCGGCTTTGTTCAACTTGGCGTAATCGGCTTGCGCCAGACGGTTGATTTCCAGTTGACGGTTCAAAATGTCCGATTCCAGCGCGCGGGCAACGCTGCCAGCGCCTGCCGCCAGCACGCCGTTTTCGCCGTACACTTCGGCGGCGCGGCCAATGGCCTGAATGTAACTGTCTTCGATCTGCCAGAAATTGTCTTCGGCTTGCGCGTACATGAAACCGAACATGACGCTGTAATCCGTCGGGCCGTAGACGTGCGGAACTCCCCATTTGTCGCGGTAAATGGTGACGGATTTGGCGATTTTTTCGACGGATGCTTTGGCAGCGTCTTTGGCTTGCGAAGGGCGGACAAGTTGCCCTTGCAGCGCAAAGGCGAACACAAAAAGCGCGAACAGCGAGACGCGAACTAGATGGAATCTTTTCATCGGCTCTCTCCTGAAGTTGGCGATGTTGGTGTTGATTTGTGTGAATGCGAAGCCGGAGTTTAGCACGAGCTTCTTTGGAATAACTATTCAGCGCGGGCGATGGTTGCGTGGAATTGCCAACTGCGGCGGCGGTTTTTTCCCATCGCTGTGGAATTCCAACCAGAAAATCATTTGCGAGCAAAGTAAGCCCTGTGTTTGTTCAAGGCACGTTGATTGCAGTTGTGTAGAGCGAAGTTCATTTTTCCTCTTGAGCAGCGAATGCTCAGGAAAACGTCATTTGAAAACCTGGGAGGTTGTTATGCGTCGTTTATTCATTGCAATTTTGGCTGGCACGATGGCTGTGGCCATCGCCGTGGCGGTTTCAGCGGGAAGCGCTCCTAAAAAGGAAAGCGCCGTAATTGAGTTTTCACAAACCGTCAAATTGATGGATGTGTTGTTGCGCGGTCGGTATTTGATCGTTCACGACGAAGCGCGTATGGCGAAAGGAGAAGCTTGCACTTACGTCTACCGCGGAACTGCGGAAAAGACAGACAAACTGGTCACGTCATTTCACTGCACGCACATGGATCGCGTGAAAACGGACAAAATCAAAATCTCTTACTCCAATTACGGCGGCAAGCCTTATGAAACGCCGGAGATCATTGAAATTCAATTTGCAGGCAGCGCCGATGGACATCGGGTGCCGGGCAAATAAGTGAATCGGTCGCGCCCGGACAGAGTCGGTCCCTCCTTATACCAGGCGTTGATCGTAAAACAGCCCCTGCCATCGAAAGGTGGCAGGGGCTGTTTTTTTGTTTGCCATACGGAAGCAGGTCATCTGCTTTCGGCTGAAACCAGCGAAAGCAGATAAATCACGATGCCCGCTGCCATCAGCAATCCGCCGAGCAACAAAAACAACAGAAAGGCTGTCGGATGCGACCAGTGCAAACTGCCCAATTCCACCAGCAATCCGGCGATCAACAGCAAACCGGAAAGGCGAATGCGTTTTTCGATTTTCGTCAAAGGCGTGTTCATTTTCCTCCCTCCTTCCAGAATGTGGCTTCTTTCAGCGAAGGAATGTTATGGACGATGTTGTGGCAGCCGCTGGATGTGCAGCCCAGTTGATTGGATTTCATTCGCGCCAGCACTTCGGGGTCTTTGCTGTGCGCTTCTGATTCTTCGAATCCGCGCGCGCCCAGATGACAATGCAGACATTCGCGATTGTTGTAAGGCGTGTAGAGTTTGACAGGCTCGGATGGTTTGCCGATGTAATACGCATACACGTGTTTCAGCCCGCGCAGTTTGGCGTTGTAATCGCCGAACATAGTGTAATCGGTGTGGCAGGTGAAACAGGCCTGATCGCGCGGAACCAGATTGTTCTGGAAGTGAATCGCCGGAACGTAGCTGCGGTCGTCCACGTGCAGGCTTTTGCCGTAATCTTCCATCACGTGGCAGGACAGGCAGAAGTTTGTCGTTTTGGAATGCTGAATGTGTTCATTGACGCCCATGCCTCCGGCCAGCGCTGGAAAGACCAGCAAAGCAACAAAGGCCAGAATTTTGCCTCCGCGAGTGGCGGTGATGGACGGGCGGAACGACAGCCAGGCAATCAGCACCACGCTGAACAGAATTACAGCCACCAGAATTGTAGTAGTTCCTGTCATGTGAGCCTCCTAAAAAAAGTAAAACCGCAGATAAACGCAGACAAGCGTTTATCTGCGGCAAAATTTTGAATCGAGATGGTTATTTGCCCATCAGAGTTTTGCTGTAGGCAATGAGCATTTCGACTTTTTCTTTACCCAAGGTCTTTTCATAACCTTCCATCTTGCCTTTGCCCTTCATGGTAATTTCGATCATTTTGGCATCGGACATTTTTTTGATTTCAGGATCGGTTTTCCAATTGCGGACTTTCAGCTCTTTGCCTTTGGCGGTGTTGCCGCTGCCGTCATTGGCATGGCAAACCGAACATTTCTGGGCATACAGCGATTTGGCGCTTTGGAAATACGCAGCTTCCGAAGGTTGAGTCATGATTGTTGCGGCAAAGGCGAGCGCCGCAACGGCAAAGGCCGAAAAAAGGTATTTTCTTGCGAACATATTCATCTTTGGTAGTCTCCTTTTGAATTGTTACACCCGGGTTCGATGTAAAGGTTATTGTTGGGGAAAAAGTTTTGCCCTCAGTGAATCTTTGACTTTGGCGCTTATATCGTGAGCGTCATCGGCTTTCTTGCGGACGCTGTCCAGATTGAAAGCGTGCCAACTCACTTTGGCTTCCGCCAAGACGGCGCGGGCGATTTTCTGTTCTTTCTTTTCATCGCTGATGTCCAGTTTTTTGGCTTCAGCCTGCTCAATCAACCGGTCAGCCCACAGCACCATCGTATTCGAGCGACGAATGGACTGCATGACTTCATTTGCCTTTTCCGGAATCTCCGGCCGCGGCGGCATCAATTTGTTTGGTGAGTTGTGACAGGTCGCGCACATGGTCGCTGTTTCTTCCGGCGTGTAAAGCACCTGCGACGCCATATGAATGTGACAAGTCGAACAACTTGGCCCGATTCCCGCGTCTTTCAGTTTCTGGAAATGTTTGCTTTCCGTGAAGGAACTGACGACACCTTGATGACAGGAGTTACAGGTTTCCGGCAGGTTTTTAGGATACAGTTTGCTTGACGCATTTTGCGGAGAAGCGACTCCCTGATGCGCGCGTTTTTCGTCCTTGATCGCCGGATCGCCGCCATGACATTTCTCGCATCCGACCGATTTTTCCTTGTGAGTGGAAATTTGCCATTCGGCATAATGGCTGGTCAGTTTGTAGGGATTTGTCAATCTGGCATGGCAGGACACGCAGTTGTTTTCCTTGAACTCGGCTTGCGCGTCCTGAGATGAAGTTGCCCTGACGCCCCAACCGGAAATCGCGACGACCGCAAAGAATGCAAAAAAGAACACTGCGGAAAATTTCTTGACCATACTCAACCCCCTTTCTTCAAACGTGGTGAAATTGCGAAAACTTGCCTTGACTTGGGAAATTTTGAGTTCCATTGGGGAAATTCGCCCTGTCATTTCTTTCAAATTCTCACCTTCGCCTTTCCCGAAGCAATTGATAAGCCAACCTGCCTGCCTGAGAGGTCTCTGTCTGGTTTGAACCAAAGGTGATAACTCGCAGCCAGATGGCGATCTCTTTCGCAGATGGTCGAAAGAGAGTCTGGCACGCTGATTGGTTAAAGCCGGGTATGCGAGAAAAAGCGATTGCCGAATATCACGATTGGCTGACAGACGACGAATCCCTGACCGCCGAATTGTTCGCGCGATTGAAAGGTGAAATGGACGCAAACCGCTTGTTGTTTGGGATCGTAACCGCAGGAGGTAAACATTGATGTTGAAAAGCGCCGTTCTTCAGTCGGTTCCCGAAAAGAAATTTCACCGCGAACTGGGACGATTTTCCGGCAAGCAGCCTGGGCCATTGGTGATTTGCATCGGCGGAATTCACGGCAACGAACCTGCCGGGGCGCTGGCGTTGGAAAACGTCCTGAAAAAATTGCGTGATGCAAACCCACCGTTCCGAGGCGAATTGATTGCGCTGGCCGGAAACGTCCGAGCCTTGAACAGCGGAGTGCGGTACCGGCATAAAGATTTGAATCGGATGTGGTTGCCGGAGCGAGTGAGCCAGATCGAAGACGAATTGCCGGCTCAATCCGCCACCGCCGAAGACGCCGAACAGCGCGAACTGCTGGACATTATCGAAACAGCGTTGGAACGCCATACTGGCGATGCCATCTTTCTGGATTTGCATACGACTTCTTCAGAAGGTTCGCCGTTTGCCATCATCAGCGACACGTTGACCAACCGTCGTTTTGCCTTGGAACTTGGCGTGCCGATCATCCTCGGTCTGGAGGAAAATCTGGACGGCACGATTCTCAATTACATCAACGATCTCGGTCACGCCGCCATCGGGTTTGAAGCCGGTCAACATCGCTCGCCCGGATCGCTGCTCAACCACGAAGCCGCCGTTTGGATCACGCTGGCGGCGGCGGGCTGCATCCAACCGTATTACATCCACGAATTTTTCGACCTTCGCCAACATCTGAAACGTTCGGTCGGCGATGTGCCTCGCGTGATGGAATTGCGTTACCGGCACGGAATCCGCGAAACGGATGAATTCGTCATGCAACCGGGTTTTACGAACTTCACGCGCGTGACCAAAGGGCAATTGCTGGCCAGCAACCGGCGAGGCAATGTCACTTCGCCAGAAGACGGATTGCTGTTTATGCCGCTCTATCAGAGCCAGGGCGAAGACGGATTCTTTCTGGTGCGAGAAGTGAAACTGTTCTGGCTGAAAGTTTCGGCTCAATTGCGAAAATGGAAATTGGATCGGTTGCTGCCGTATTTGCCGGGTGTCCACACACTGCCGGACAGCACGGATTCGCTGAAAATTGACACTCGAATTGCGCATTGGTTCGTCGTGGAAATCTGCCATTTGTTGGGATTCCGCAAACACACCCAACAGGACGAAATGCTGATCGTCACCCGCAGACGGCAATCTGCTGAACTGTGAAATGAGAAACCCGACGTTTGAGAAAAAAGAAGGCGCAGGGCTTAACCACTGCGCCTTCTTGAGAGAGAAGGTGGAAGGTTAGAAGGTGAAGCGTAAACTCGAGGTCAGGATGTTCGAACGATAATCCTGCACCGCGAATTCTTTTTCGTTGTAGCTGAAATGCCGGTAGCTCAAATTGCCGGTCACGTTGTTGTTGAACCGGTACGCCAGCCGAACTTCGGGATTGTGTCGTTTCAACGGATAAGCGTTGAGCAGGTCGGTCGGCCCAAGTGAAACCGACGGCGCTCCACGATCCATCATGTAGTAATAAGCCATCAGCAAATCCAGCCGAGAGGTCAATCCGAAACGCGTGTTGACGTAAAGCGAATTGATCCGGGCGTAATACAGCGAATTGCCGGAAAATCGCTGACCAGCCAAGGTGTACAGAATGTTTCCGGTGGCGAACAGATCGTTGTAATCGTATCCGGCGTCCACCATCACGCGCTGTTTCGGTTCCCAGTTGAAGGCAATCGTGTAGCTGCGCGAATCGGATTCGTTCTGCACCTGTGGCGTAGGGTTGGTGCGGTCGGTCGAAGTGAACGTGCCGATGATGCCCAGTTTGTCCGTCGCCTGAATCTGTGCGCGAACGCGAAGCCGCGTGAAATCCAGCGGGTTGATTCGCACAAACGCCGTGTTGTTTTGTCCGCTTTCCACATCGAACATAAAGCTCAACCGGTCGGTCGGTCGAACGCGGAATCCGCCAATAAAGGAATTGGTGTTGATGGACTCTTCCTCGCTTCTGATGGCCGGGTTATTCGCCGAAGGAGCGCTGGTCGGCGTGCTGAAAATGCCTGCCAACACCACGTCACGGCGTTGCGTGCGCCAGCCCAGATTGGAACTGAACTTCCTGCCGAAATTCAGGTTCATTTCCAGAGTGTTCCAGTACGAGGTTTGATCGGTGATGTAACTGGTGGCGACGTTTCGTGTCACGGAAGTGGATTGCGAGCCGGTGGCGGATTGGGTCACTGCCGTGGTCAAAAGCGTCATGTCGCCGTTGATCTTGAACGAGTTGTAACTGAACGTGTTGCTGAACGACAGGTTGCGCGTAACATCAAGTGTGACGCCGGCGTCAAGCCGATTGCTGGGGCGTTCGACGATGCCGCCGGGACTCAACAATTGATAGACGTTCGACACCAGCGTTGCCCCATTAAAACTGCGGCCATTGGCGAATTCGTAATAATCGGCACGCAGTCGTTCATCATCGCGCAATCCGCGCAGAACTACGTGCAGCCGATCGGCAATGGAACCGCGCAAGCTGGCGCGAGTCACCAGCGCCCGCGAACGCTGCGGCATATCGCGGTCAAGCATGGTAATGCGTCCATTGTCGGTTGGGTTGAATCCCAGATCGCCGCCGGGGCGGCTGGTGGTTTGCGGGTCGTTGCGAAAATTGCGATACAACTGTTCGGCGGCGAAATCCCATTTGCGATACGTCGCGTCAATGCCCAGCCGGTAATCGTTGGCTTCCCATCGAGTGTCTTCAAACAGTTGGAAAAGATCGCGTTGGAAGCTGTAGGTAGGGTTGTATCGGCCTTTGGCCATGCTGCGCGCGTAACCGGCATTGATGCGAACTGCGCGTTGCGGAAACAGCCGCAGCGAATAATCCGAAATCTGTTGCCGCAGGTCATGGTTGCGAAAACCAAGCGCGAAGTTCGGGCCCGGCGAACGGTAGTAATTGAACCGCCGGACATTGCTGTCGAAGCGATACCATTTGGTTTTGTCCATGCGCAGCGAAAACGTCTGGCTTTGGTCGCCGCCCGCGTTATTGACGTCGGCGTGTAGAAAATCGAACAGCAATGCGGTGCCAGGTTGGGCGCGCATATCCAGCGAATAATCCAGCACGCGGAACCCGTCGCGGACGTTCACGTCGGACAGATACCGATCCACGCTCCCATCCGTATCCACAAAGCGGTGGCCAATTTCCAGCGTGGTCACGGTGGAATAAAGCCCCCAGGTGCGACCGGTTTCCGGTTTCGATGGTTTGTTTTCGCCGGGTTTGGTGGTGATGGCCTTGGCTCGATCCAGTTCGCTGTCCTGCGATCTGGCTTGCTGGCTGGTTTCTGCTTTCTCGACGCTCTGCGCCTGCGCGATCACGCCCAGGCCAAACAGCAGCGCCAACATCGTCGCTCCCGCAAAGGTTCGGGAGAGCGATAAAACAATTGTTCGGATGTTGCTTTTCATGTGATGCCTCCTGTTCCTTTCTAGCGGAAGAACCGCCGGTCTACGTTCGATCCATGAATTTGAATGTGGCAAGCGGTGCAATTCTGGTAACGCGGATTGTTGATGTCGTGTGAACTCGGCGTTTGGTCGCCCAATGGTTCACCGGGCAATCCGGGCGTGTTCGAATGGCATTCAATGCACAGGAATCGAACCAAATTGCGAGTCAGCAGTTTGGGGTTGGTGGAACCGTGCGGCGTGTGGCATGACTGGCAACCTTCGGTTTTGATCGGCGCGTGTTCAAACACGAACGGCCCTTGTTTGTCGGCGTGGCATTTGACGCAAGCCGAATCGCCATTGACCGAATTACGAAGCGATTTGCCCATGAAACCTCCGTGCTGGTTGTGGCAATCGGAACATTTCATGCCGCCTTCGGGCACTTTGTGATGGAACGGTTTGGAAAAAGACGCTTTTTGTTCGGCGTGGCAGGTGTAACACAGATTTGGTTCGGTGTTTTTCAACAAAAATTCAGTGCGTTTCGGCGCGTGCGACGAATGGCAATCGTTGCAGGAAACCCCGTGCCGGGCATGTTCGCTGCGACGGTAATTGAATCGCTCTTCGGCATTGCCTTGCGAACCTTCGTGGCATTTCAAACAGGTGGCGGAAGATTCCGCAGAAGACATTTTGCTGAACGATTTCATCGCGGCAGCGGCGGCTTTGGCCGTGTCGTTCATCAACGCTGTCGCCTCGTCTTCTTTGTCTGCTTCGTTCAATTTTTGAATTGTCAGGTAAAAATCCACATGGGCGCGCGCTCCGCCGTGGCAGGATTCGCAACCGTGCCGGTCAATCGGCGCGTTCAGGATTTTGGTTTTGGCGTGCGCCGTCAGAGCGTAATGTGTGCTTTCCGCGCCGTGGCATTCCGCGCAGGAATCGCTACCTACAAACTGGCTGGCGTCCAAGGGCTGAGCCTGCTTGGATTGGGGAACTGTTTCGGTGGTTTCAACGGGTGATTTTTCAGTCGCCGTCAACGCCGCGACCTTTGTCGAGATAAAGGGCGACGCCGCAGCCAGCATAAAGCTCAAGACCAGAACGACCTTCAGAGTTCGCATAAACTCCTCCTTGCAATCGCTGATAACAGCTTGAAGCGAAATTTGTGTTTTTTTGAACAGTTGATTTGAACCGCAGCAACCTGGATGGGGAAACTTCCTCACTCCTGTTTGCCAGATCGAAGAAGATTGAGTGCTTTTACCCATTTCTTCATCTTAATTGCTGCAAATATCGAAGCTCGCCCAACCAAAAAGCAATTGCCGAGCCGGTGTTGGACGGTTGAGTAAACTGCCGTGAAGTTACGGATTTGGTTGAGCCAGAATCAGACCCGGGGTGTGATCAATTGAAGCGGTGGCAAAGAGAAAGTGAAGGTCATGTTTTGAGTCACTGTCGGCGAGCTGCGACCGGGCGAATGGTTTGGATTGAAAAGGCGTTGGCGTGCGCGGAAAACCGCTCTTGCAGACTGGAACAAACCACTTCGCACAGATCGAACACCGTCGGATCGGAAATGGAGTAATAGACAGTGTTGCCGTCCTGACGCCGCGCGACCAGCCCTGATTCCTGCATGATTTTCAGATGTTTGCTGACGTTCGGCTGTGTAGACTCAACCGATTCGGTAATTGCCGTTACGCTCGCTTCGCCATCTTGCAAAAATTGCAGAATCCTGAGCCGCATCGGATCGGAAAGCACCTTGAATCTGGCCGCCACCAGATGCAGCGCCTCTAAAGACATGGAATGTCGTTGGTTGTTCTTGCTCATATTCGAATATTGAGATTTTTCCTGAAAAGTGAGCAGTTGAGGAGTTTTCTGATGACAACCGCGAAAACCCCTCAACTGTTTCAGATGAATTGATGTTTACGCGAGCAAGCTCCGCAACATCCACGCCGTTTTTTCATGAATTTGCATTCGTTGCGTCAGCAGGTCGGCGGTCGGTTCGTCGTTTGCCTGTTCAACCACCGGAAAAACGGAACGCGCCGTGCGAACGACGGCTTCCTGCCCTTCGACCAGCAATCGAATCATCTCCTGCGCATTAGGCACGCCTTCCTCTTCCTTGATCGAAGACAACTGTGAAAATTCGCGGTAAGTTCCCGGAGCCGGAAAACCGAGCGCCCGAATGCGTTCGGCAATCAGGTCAACGGCCAGCGACAGTTCGTTGTACTGCGTTTCAAACATCAGGTGCAGCGTCTGGAACATCGGCCCTGTGACGTTCCAGTGAAAGTTGTGGGTTTTCAGGTACAGCGTATAAGTGTCAGCCAGCAGTTTGGACAAACCTTCCGCAATCGCCTGTCGGTCTTGTTCGGCAATTCCTATGTTGATCGGCATCGCGCCGGTATTCGTAGCCATTTTTTTTCTCCTCCTTAGAAGCCTTCGGTCTCAGTAGCCGAAGGAAAGTAAATTTCACCTACAAC
>ERZ1066125.185-NODE-185-length-33932-cov-30.729462_pt1 | contig 33932 bp, 23 predicted proteins | sample MGYA00382772_ERZ1066125 | MGnify/ENA primary metagenome ERZ1066125 (study PRJEB33369, sample SAMEA5778355) | biofilm metagenome | biome: Industrial cooling water; feature: Water cooling tower basin; material: Biofilm | place: United Arab Emirates | collected... | reverse complement strand
TGCGCTTGTTCGCTTCGCGCATCGCAGACGCAATTACGGAAGGCCAGCAACTGGCACAGCAAAAAGAGGCTGAAGAAGCAGCGACGGCAGCCGAACAAGGACTAATCAGAAAGAATGTTTATCAACGTCAAACCAGGGTCGAACGCAGCAAACGCGAAAGCGATGAATCCAGAGGTCGCAATAGAAACCGACATCATGTGGAAGCCAACGTCACAGGAAATTATGCCAGCGGCCAGGATCAATGGCAGACGCCTGTTTACATTGCGGAAGTCGGCGATAGCTGGGTAAACGTCATCCTGACCGGATGGCACCAACAGGATCGCATCCGACTTCAAAAGTCCATTTTCCCACCTGAATTACGATCTCATTTGCAGGCCGACCAGGTTTTGAGCGCGCGTGTCAACATTGGCGCGGAACGACCGGAAGATTTGAAATTTTCTGACTTTGAAATTCTCGCGCCGCGTCTGACACGACCTGCCCGAGCGGCCGCTGCATCCGTTGCCACACCAGCGATTTTGCAGAGCAGAGCAATCGAAGCGGCAGCGCCGTCATACGAGATGGAAGTTTTGGCTGCAGAAGCCGGTTAAAATTTGTTTCTTCAGTCAGCGACCATTTGCGGTTTCATCAAGCCTTGGTCAATTGAAATCGCATATCCACGACAACAAAATTCATCTATTCAATGCAGCAAAGCAGTAAAGCTGCCCTTGCCCCGGGAGGCGACTATTGCCAGAAATTATTGTGTTGGATGTAGGTCATGGAAATTGCACTCTACTGTTTGCTAAGCAGGCTGGCGCCAGGAAGGTCACCGTTATAGACGTGCCTCCAGGAGACACACTACTGACTTTCCTGAACAGACGGAATATTCGACGCATAGACGAAATCTTGATTTCGCACTTTGACCGTGACCATTACGGTGGCTTGCCTACACTGCTACATCAACCGAACCTTCACTTTGGCAATCTCTGGTACAACCCTGATTCAACCAAACACAACCGCGCTCACTTTGCGTCGTTTCAGAAAGTCCTGGAAGCGGCGGAAGCCGAAGGGCGAATTTCGGCAAAAGGAGTTTTGACGCGAGGTTATCCTTCTAACTTGCCCTTTGACGATTGCGAAATCGAAGTGCTAGGCCCGTCTGCCGGAAGCGCAGTCAGCGGCCCAGGCGGACGCGATGCGCGCGGGAAAAAACTGACATCCAACACGATGTCGGCAGTGCTGAGAATTGTCAGCGCCGGCCAGGGGGAATTGCTTCTGCCAGGTGATTTGGATCAAACCGGTCTTGAAAATCTACTCAACCGACAGCCATCGCTCACAGCCAAAGCCCTTGTCTTTCCGCATCATGGCGGGAGACCAGCCGATGCCGATCCCGCGATTTTTGCGCGCACGCTGGGTACGGCCGTAAAACCGGAAGTCGTCATTTTTTCAGTGCGACGTGGAGACCTGCCCAGACCGGAAATTGTCGCCAGTCTGATTGAAACTCAACCTGGTGTTCACATTGCCTGCACTCAACTGTCCAAACATTGCTCCGATACCACGCCTGATTCGCACTCCCACTTGCATGAAACCGTGGCCTCCGGACGCGGGAAAGGCCATTGCTGCGCTGGAACGATCACCTATTCCATTTCGAACGGACGCCAGACATGGACGCCAAAGCTAACAGAACATTCAGACTTTGTTCGTCATAATTTTTCAAAAGCCTTGTGTCAGATTGGACGGCGTCATTCTATCGGTTAGCTCCCCAATTCGTCTGCCGAATAATAACCTGCCCCAACCAACACTCAATTCCCACTTTACTTTTCAAAAAATCAACTGTTCGACAATCCAAATTTCGTGCGTTAGCATGCGCGCCTTCTTAACCAAATTCTCTCCCCGAAAGAGTTACTTCCATGAGCAAAGTCTTGATCGCCAGCGACCACGCCGGATTGCCCGGCAAAGAAACAATCAAAAAGACGCTCGACCAGATGGGCATCGAATACGAAGACCTGGGCGCTTATTCGGAAGAATCCGTGGATTATCCAGATTATGCCGAACGTGTCGCTCGCCGCGTGGCTGCCGGAGAAGCCAAACGCGGCATTCTGGTCTGCGGCAGCGGCATAGGCATGCAGATCGCTGCCAACAAAGTTCCGGGCATTCGCGCGGCGCTGGCCTGGAACGAGGAAACCGCCAAATTGGCGCGCGAACACAACGACGCGAACATTCTCGCCGTCGGTTCGCGCACCACTCCGCAGGAAACCATCGAGCAAATTGCGCGCGCTTTTCTGACGACCGATTTCGCCGCTGGCCGCCACACGCGACGCGTCGAAAAAATCACTCAAATCGAACAGCACAAGGACTAATTCACCGATGTCATACAATCACTATCGTTCGTTAGCCGAATCCGATCCTGAAATTTACGCCGCCATCCAGAACGAAACTCGTCGCCAGCACGAAGGCCTGGAATTGATCGCTTCGGAAAATTTCGTTTCTGAAGCCGTGCTCGAAGCCGCAGGTTCCGTTTTCACCAACAAATACGCCGAGGGCTATCCGGGCAAACGCTATTACGGCGGTTGCGAATTCACTGACGTGGTCGAAAGCCTGGCGATTGATCGCGCCAAACAGTTGTTCGGCGCTGAACACGTCAACGTCCAACCACATTCCGGCAGTCAGGCGAACATGGCTGTGTATTTGACGGCTTGTCAGCCGGGCGACACTGTGTTGGGAATGGATTTGTCGCACGGCGGCCATTTGACGCATGGACATCCGCTGAACTTTTCAGGCAAGAGTTACAAGATCGTCGCGTATGGAGTTCGCAAGGACGACGAAACTATTGACTACGATCAGATGGAAGCTCTCGCCAAAGAATACAAACCGAGGATGATTGTTTGTGGAGCTTCAGCCTATTCGCGCGTGATTGATTTTGAACGCATCGCCGCGATTGCTCACGGCGTGGGCGCGTTGGTCATGGCTGACATTGCCCACATTGCCGGACTGGTTGCCGCCGGATTGCATCCTTCACCGTTTCCGCATTGTGATTTCGTGACGACGACGACTCACAAAACCTTGCGCGGTCCGCGCGCCGGTATGGCCATGTGCAAGGAACAATTTGCCAAAGACCTTGACCGCAACGTCTTTCCCGGCATTCAGGGCGGCCCGCTGGTTCACATCATTGCGGCCAAAGCCGTCGCCTTCAAGGAAGCCTTGCATCCGGAATTCAAAGCCTACCAACAGCAGATCGTCAAAAATGCCGACGTGCTGGCCAACTCACTGGCTGACGCCGGATTCCGCATCGTTTCGGGTGGAACTGACAATCACGTTTTCCTGGTGGATGTGTTTTCAAAAGGCATTCTGGGCCGCGATGCCGAAAAAGCCCTGGAATCGGCGCACATCACGGTCAACAAAAACACCATTCCGTTCGACACCAATCCCCCGATGAAAGCCAGCGGCATTCGTTTGGGAACTCCGGCAGTGACTACGCGCGGCATGGGCGAATCCGAGATGAAACAAATCGCCGCGCTGATTGCCGAAGCGCTGGCGGCTCCGGCGGATGAAAGCATTCGGCAGTCGGTCATAGGCAAAGTCAAAGACCTGACCGCGCGCTTTCCTTTGTACGCCAACCGATTGCAAAATGCTGCAGCAGGCATCGCCTGAAAAACATTATGAGCGTTGCGACCAAACAGGAACTGATTGATTTGATCCAAAGTCACGAAGCCGAACTCAAAGCCTTCGGCGTCAAACGGCTTGGCCTGTTTGGTTCGTTTGTTCGTAACGAGTCTACGCCTGACAGCGATGTTGATCTTTTGATTGAGTTTACCTCTGGTAAAAAATCATTCTTCAACTTCATGGATTTGATTTTCTTCCTGGAAGAATTATTTGGTAGAAAGGTTGACCTCCTGACTACTGAATCTCTCAGCCCTCACATTGGGCCATACATCTTGAAGGAGGCTGAAGATGTCTCGCTCAATTCGCGCATACCTTCTGCATATTCACGATGAAATTGAATTTCTGTCAAAGAACTCGTCTGGTTTAAGCGAAAACGGTTTCCTGTCTGACGAAATCAGAAAACGCGCTTTCGTACGCAGCCTGGAAATTATCGGCGAGGCGATCAAGCGGCTGCCGGTGGAATTGCGCGACCAATATCCGCAAACCCCCTGGCGTGCCAGCGCTGGTATGCGCGACCGTTTGATACACGGATATGACAGCATAGATTACGAAATTGTCTGGGAAGCAGTGACTGTAGCTGTTCCTCTGCTGGCTGAAACAATCAACGCCATGCTCAGCCGAGACGACATCAACTGATTCATTTTCCAGAGAGATTTGTCATGCCACCAATTCCAGCCAGACCGCTTGCCGTCAACGTTCCGCCTTCGGAACATCCGTTTAGTTTTGTCGAAGTCATCAATTTTCGCGCAGACTTTCAGCCGACAGACGGTTTTTCCAATCCCAAAGGTCTGGCGTATCACCATCAACTCAATCGGTTGCTGGTGTCGCTTTCGCCATCCGGATTTGAAGGCGGGCGCAAACAGATTCTGAACCTGATAGCGCAGGATGGATCGCGCAGCCGGTTTTCGCCGGGGTATCAATCGTATCGTGAAGTCGAATCCAAGATCGCCATCGTTCCTGAGTTCGGTCCGCCGGTTGGCGCCGGATTTACACCCGGAGAAATTTTCATCGGACGCGGCCCGAACACAGAAATTTCTCGATTGGCGGCCAATGGCAATGTTCTGGCCGACTTGTTCACACGGCTGAGCGCCAACAGCAGTTTGTGGGGCGGATTGGCCTTCGATGCTGAAGGCGAGTTCGGCGGCAAGCTGATTGCGGTTGAATCGAATGGAAAAATCTTTTTGATCTCTGCCAATGGTTCCAGCGAATTGTTGCTCGACCTGGAATTGCGTCTGGAAGGCGTGGCAATTGCCCCGACAAGTTTCGGTCCGCTGGCCAGACAGATAATTGTTGGGTGTGAAGGTTACGGCGACGACGACCCTCACGGCGGAAAAGTATTCGCCATCAACAAAAACCGCCAAATCTCATTGCTGGCCAACATCGGTTTTGCCGCGGAAGACCTTCAATTCGTCCCACCGCTCGGCGGCACGTTTTATCAAACTCAGCTTTGTTTCGACCGCGAACGCGAAAACCGTTTGTTTTCAGTCAGCGCCAGCCAGTTTATGAATCGGCTGGGTCGTTTGATCGTCAACAACGAAATGACCGGTGAATTATGGGAAGTCGCCTGGAATGGCGCTCAATTCACACAACAAAATGTCGGTCGCGTGCCTGGACGCTGGTCGAGTCAGGGTTTCAACTGGCAGGGGACGGAACTCGAAGCAGCCTGCTTTGCCATCAAACGACCGCGCATTCCGAACTGGTCGAACTGGTCGCCTGTGCCGGGCGAATTCGCCACAGATCGCGCGCCGGCAGCCGCGACCGATCCTTTTGGCGAAGTGTTGTTGCTCAGCAATGGATTGAACGACCGCGAAATTTATATGAATCGGTTTCGCGAAACCGGCCAATCGGCATTGGTTGGTTCCCCAGATTCCAACGACGGACGTGAACGCGAATGGGATGGTTGGCGCCGCGATCCGTTTCGCATCGTCACGCCGCATGCGCTGTCGTGCGCTCAACACAATCAACGCATGTATGCCTTCGCCGTCAACTCCAATGGCGGCATCCTGCACAAATACTTTTCGACTGAAGAGACCGCAGTGCCGGTTCAATCCTGGGCAGATATTCCGGGTGGCTTTCTGACTTCGACAAACGTTTCCAGCGCAATGGTCAATGGTCGGCTGGTGGTTTGCGCGCTGAGTCAGGATAGAAAGATTTACCTGAACGAACTGGCTCCGGGAGGACGATATTGGAGCGGTTGGTATCAAATTCCCGGCGGCGGCAACACAGATGTCACGCCTGCGCTGGTCTCGTTTCAAGACGAACTCCATGTCTTTATCAAAGGGTTGGCGTCGAAACGAATTCTGATGAAAGCGCGCACGCTGAACGGCGACTGGACGGGGTGGGGCGAAGTTCCCGGCGAAGGACGCACCGACGCTTCGATCACGGCAGTCGCTCACGAAGGCCAGCTTTTCATTTTCGTTCGAGGAACCAACAATCTGGCTTATGCCAACATTGCCAGCGAAACAGGAACCTGGAGCGGATGGTTGCAATTGCCTGCCACGCTGACGACCGACGCTCCTTTGGCTGCGGCTCCGACCGGCAATCAGGTTTACCTGTTCGCCAAAGCGGCCACCGCTTCTCAAATTTTCATGCTTTCGATGGTGTGAAAACTCGCGCCGCTTTGATCGGATCGTCAAGCCAGTCCGCCGCTGACATCAGCCGATGGCATTGGGCGTTTGCGGCCAGCGCATTAAGCCATTGCCATTGCTGCGCGGTGTGATCGCGCCAAAGTTGAAAGAACATGCTTTGTTCGGCCAATCGCAACAACGCTTCGCTACGCGCCAGCGGTTCCAGACGGCTGGCAGGTTCGTTGACGATTTGCGGCAATACAATGTGGTCAATTTTTCGGAAGCGCGCTTCGGCCAGATCGCGCGTTTGAAAAAATTCCAGACCGCCGATGCAGGTTCGATCCAGATACTTGTGATGTTTGGGCGCGTCATTCAACTTCGGCCAGCGACGAAACAATTCATCGCCAACGTGAAAATACTTTTTGAGCGGCGTCAACCAGGCTGAAGTTTCGTCCTTGCCGACCAGCAGCGAATCGTCCGAAACCGGTCTCCACCCCGCCAAACCCAATGCCGTCGTCAGCGTGGTTTTTCCCGCACGTTGCGCTCCGCATACCAGCCAGAGTTCATTCGCAGGCGAAACTATCGCCGCCGCATGCAGGTGATACAACCGCCTTGACCGAAGTAACAGCAACAATGCAAACAGCGCGTAGGTGTTGGCCAGTATGTGCGGAAACTGCATGGCTTCGGGCGTGACCAAACCTATGCTCTGGCCGGATGCAACATCCACGCGAAAAGCTGCGACTTCCATGTCGAAGTAAAACCGGTCGGGGGTTACGGATTGCGGATTGCGGATTGCGGATTGTTCCTCTGCTTTTTCAGCCCACATGGAAAGGACGCCGGTTTGCGAAAAGAGTTCTGCCGTGGGCGGAATCAATCGCTCGCGCGCAGGCAATTCATTGCGCATTCGCAATTCGAGATGTAGCGCGGGAGATTCAGGCGATGGGGTGGATGACGAAGAGTCGCTGGGCGAGTAGTAACGAAAATAATCAGTGAACAGGCGAATCAACCGCGGCGAGCGAGCCGAAATGGAAATTCGGGTTCCACTGATTGCCAGCGTGATGGCAGGCATACTGGATTGCGGATTGCGGATTGCGGATTGCGATTTCAGTCCGCAATCCGCAATCCGCAATCAAACTAGGACGGGCCGCCGATGGCGTTCGTCGCAATGGTCGAAGAGCCAGAGAGCGTGACTTGCGTCAGCGAATTCGACAGCTTCAATTGGGGAGGTTCGTAAGCAGGCAATTCGCCGTTGAAGGCGGCCAATGCCTTGTTGGAAACCGTTACGCCATCTTCCGAATCAAAAATCAGGCCGTTGCCGTCCAGTTCATCCAGAAATGCGCGCGTATCCAATTCCGCCAGGTCGGCGTTGATGTTGAATGCAGCAGCCAACGCAGCCGCCAGGCGATCTGCCGAATTGGCCGATCCTGATCGCAACTGTTTCCACAGAAAAATCGCCGCCGCATTGAGGGTGTAATAATGAAGGTTCTCCAGATCGAGGATGATGCCTTCCTGATTGTCGAGCAGTTCGGTGAACGACGCCTGCTCCTTGGTGACTATTGTCGGGGTTATGGTCTGCATCTGCATGGGAATTTCCTTGCGTCCTTTCCAAAGACTTTATTAAGCCATCCGGTCGCGCCGAATTAGCGCGTGGGCCGGCCCAGACGAACCGGTTCAGCCAAAAAGACTGCGCCATCATCCATTCCGGAATTAAAAGTCAGGCGTTCAACCAAGCCTGAACCGATGTTGAGCAGATAAATTTCCGCATCGCCATCGCGCGTCGAAGTGAACAGCATGCGGTCACCACGCGCGGAAAGCGATCCATTGAAATCGCCCTTGTCGGTCAGGATACGGAAGCTGCCGCTCTCGGCGCCAGCCACTGCGATACCGCTGTTTTCGCTGGCGGTTGCCGTAGTGTTGAACACGATCTGCTTGCCATCCGCGTTCCAGCTCAATCCTCCGGTCGCTTTGGCGCCGCGCGTCAACTGGCGAAGTTCGCCGGTCGCGCTGGTATAAATCCAGAGGTCGAATTCGCCGCCGCGATTGGAAACAAACGCGACTCGCGCTCCATCCGGCGAAATCGCCGGGGAGAAATCGGAAAATTGCTCACTGGTTGGAACGACAATCCGACGATTGATTCCAGTGGAAGTCATCACTTCGATGCCATTCCCCGACAGGAACGCAACCCAAACGCCATCTCGCGTCAGGCTGGCGCCGGTTTCATCGTTGCTGTTGATGGTCAGACGATTGACGCCCAGCAAAGTGGGACGGAGTGTGCGGACCGCCGCGCCCAACTGGCCACTGAAAATTTCGTAGCTGCTGCCTTGGCGGGAAGCAAAGACAATGCCGCGATTGGACGAAATGGCAGGAGTCAAATGCCCCCGACCGGTATTGGTCAATTGGCTGACCTGACGTGTTTTCAAATCCAAGGAATAAAGTTCAGCGGCTCCATTGCGCTGCGAAACAAACACGGCGTAAGTTTCGTCGCCTCGTTCCTGCGCCAGCGCCGCAACTGAAAGAGTCAGAGCAAAGATCAGGACGGCGATTCCGCTGACAGCGCGAGCCATAATCCCTCTTGCCTTCTTCGATACTTTCATAAGATCACTGCCTCCGATAATTTTGGCAATCATTATGTTCCTGTTCAGGAACAAGATTTTTGGCTTGCCAGATTGGGATGCGATTTTACGCCGCATCCCAATCTGACCGTTTACGCACGCTAGCGAATCCTGCGGATCGCATTGTTCTTCGAATCGGAGAAAATAATTTCGCCGTTCGGGGTGACCAGAATGCTGATGTTCACGCGAACATCGAAACGTGTTCCCGCGGTCGAAGTCTGGAAGTCAGTGGCTTCCAGATTCAACAACGCATTGGCAGCCGGGCCGCCATCGCCGGAATAGCCCTGAACGTCTCCAGAAAATACTGAAGCCGTGCCGGTAGTTCCGTTGACGACAATCCTCAGAAGCTTGTTGTCGCTTCTTCCAAGTTCCGAAGGTCCGGCGTTGGTCACATACAACGCGCCGTCTTTGCCTTCGGCAACGTCACGCGGATTTCTGAGCAACGAACCGGTTCCACCGCTCAGAATGGTGTCGAAACACCCTGCGGGAGTCGTGGCGCATTGCCCTGACGCCTTTTCGCGCAAAATCGCGCTGTTGCCGAAGTTGGTGGTCGTGGTCTTGCGTCCCGCATTCGCCACCAGCAAGCGCCCAGCCGAATCGAACGAAAGTCCGGTGTAAGCATCGTTGACGGTTCCGGTCAGAATCGTCGAGACAGCGCCGGTCTGGCGATTGATGCGACGAATACGTGAAGCTGCCGTGCTGCTGGAGCTTGTTCCGGTTTGCTGTCCGGCATCGGCAACATAAATGTCACCGCTGGTCGGATGAATCGCAATATCGGTCGGTCCCAGGAATCTGGCGCTCGTCGGATTGGCTCCGTCTGTCACATCGCCTATACCGCCTCCGGCAATCGTAGCAATGTTGCCGGGAGGAACGGTGATCGGAATTCCAGTGCCGCCACTCGAATAGAACGTCACATTGCTGGCCGAAGTGTTGATAAATCGGATCAAGCCCGTGCGGCGTTGCATGGTGGTGATGGTCGGCCCTCTTCTGGAATCTGCAAGGAAGAGGCCTTGAGACGTGGCGACAATGCCTTGCGGTGTGTCGAAGGCAGCCGAGTTCACAGGAGCGCCATCGGTCGGCCCGTTTCCTACGTCTTTATTCACGGACACAATCGTTCCCGGCGCCACAGTCTGTTCAGCCTGAGTGCCCTGGAAAATCGTCACCGTCGTCGTGCCGCAGTTGACGAATTGCAGACGATTCGCCGTCGAATTGGTCAGCCACAGATTGCCGTTACCATCAACAGTCACACCAATCGGCGCAGCCAGATCAGCGCTCGAAGCCAAAGCGCCTTCAAACGGCGATGCGACTCCGCTTCCGGCAACGGTGTTGATGTTGTCCGGCTGGATTGCGACACCAGCGACTTCCACCGGGTTGGCGCTCAGATTGATGTAACGAATGCGCCCCTTGAACGCGGCGCCCTGATCGAGCACAAAAATGCCCTTGCTGTCAGAAGCGATGCTGGCCAAAGGCGGCGTTGCCGTGCTGCCAAGCATGTTAAACGCCGATTGGTCAATAGTTCCGCCGTCTCCGCAGGTTGAAGAAGAGTAATCGCAAGAAGCATCAGGTGTTCCAGCGACGACCGTGCCTGACGAAGAAGCGCTGGCAGGATTGGTCACTTCAACGATTGTCTGCTGGTTGCCGAGCGTTGCATACAGCTTGCCGCCATAAAACGCCAGACCGCCAAGATGCGGGTTGTTCCATGATCCCGGAGGCGGCGGAACATCCAATTGATAAACCGAGAAGATACTTCCTCCGCCATCCACACGAGCAACGCGACCGTGGCCAGTGTCGGCAATGTACAGGTTGCCAGCCGGATCAAAGGTCAGGGCGCGAGGCTGCAACAGCGGGACGCTGGTCGCAGCAGCGCCATTGCTCAATGGCTCGTTGCGAGGAGTGGTGGCTCCGTTGCCCGCGAACTCCGTGGCCGCTCCGCCCGCAGCAGGAATCTTGAACACTCTGTTGATTCCCGGCGTGGCGTCAACCACATACACATCGCCGGAAGTCGGATGAACCGCCAATCCATTGAGGATGTTGCCAAATTGCCCGCTGGCTGGGCCTGCGGACAAGGTGCCCACATTTCCTGACGCAATGGTTCTGCCATCAATGGTCTTGTTGCTGTTCGATGCGTTCCAGGCACGAACCGCAGCGATGATGGAATCCACGTAATACAGAACCTCGCCGTTGGGACTGACCGCCAGACCGGTCACCGTTCCTGAATCGGCCACGCGGCCAGGAACGTTTTCATCGCCATCCAAACCGCCGCCAACCACAGTGCGAATGGTTCCCGGAGCGACTTTCATTCCGCCAATGGTTACTGTGTTGCGAGTGGTGTTGAAGAAACGAATGAAGTTCCCTGAACTCGCCGAATCAACAAAGTACACGCCACGATCCATCGGATCAGCCGCCGCAACCGCCGGAGTGATGATGTTCACCTTGAGTCCCGGATTGCCGTCGCCGAGTTGACCGCCGATTACAGTGTCAATGATGGGCGTCGTATTGCTGGTCGTCGTGCCGCGAGAATCAATCTTTGCGCCACTGATTGCCAGCAAACCGCCTGTCGCACTGTCGTTGACTTGAGAGTTCGTGACTTTGACGTTCGTGCCATCCGAAATGACTGCGGCATTGCCCAGACTGCAAGACGAAGCCGCGCCGCCATTTTTCACGCTGACATAATTCAGAATGCAGTTGTCCATTGCGTTCCGCGCAAAAAAGATTGCGCCAAAATTGCCGCCACTCGGAATTTTGTCGAACGTGATCAAGCTGTTGGCAGCGGGTGCGCCGGGTTGAGACCCCAGATAAACTCCGGCATAACCGTTGGCTGCGATGCAACCGACTCGATCAGAGGCGTAATCGCCAGCTTGCAGGTTCAAGTCAGCCGCAAGTTGGATGGTTGCACTCGGCGTAATCGTCAATTCAGCCATTCCAGGAGCCGGCGCTCCCACAATCGCCGGATTGGAACAGTCACCGGCAATTTGAATCGGAGTGGTTCCCTGACCAACCAGTACGCCTGATTCCGAAAAATCATTTGAGGCGGCATCGGACGTGGTTCCGATGCGAACGGCGTTGACCTGATTTCCGGCAAAATCGTTGGCGGAGGAATAGTAGTAAGAAGCATCGCCAACGCTGGTTGCAATCGTCGCACCTGTCACAGGCAGATCATACAACCCAAGAGCCGCATTTCCGCTCAAGAGCAACGCCGGATCGTTCACTGACAAGCCATTGTTTTCGATTCGATTGCGCGCAAAACCGACAACCGAATCATTTGTGCCCAACGCACGGAGACCGGAGCCGGAGCTATTGCGAATAATTCCGTCGGTGAAACGCAATGTGCGGCCTGATCCGCTGATATTGATGCCGGCCAATCCGGCTCCACCGCCGTATTCAACCACCACGTTTCGCATCATTATTTGAGAAGTCGCGGCAGAAGTGGCGTCAATTCCTCCCCACGCTCCGCTTGACGGAACAGATGCTCCCGGCGAACGCTGCGCGGTAAAGACGATCTGTCCGGCTGTGGCAGAAACGCCAGGAATTCCCCCGTCGGCATTGATGTTTCCACCGCCACTGAGTGAAATCGTCGCCCCGCCAGCAACATAAATCACGGTTCCCGGAGGAATCGGCGTGGACGAACCAAGACTTGCCGCGCCAGTCACCAGATAAGCTCCGCCTTCGGCAAAAGCGCCACCCGGAATGCTGCCCGACAAGGTGTTTGTCGGAACTCCAGTCACCGTCAGACGACCCCGAATCGTGCTGGAACCCTGCCCACCGGCTGTTCCACCGGGATTGGTGACACGCACACTGTAAATGCCGGCAGCCGTTCCCGCCGGAACTGTCGCCGTAATCGAAGTAGCCGTTGCCGTCACATTGGTCGCCGCAACCGCAGCGCCTGTGGCAGGCACAAATTCGACCGTCGGAGTTCCAGAGAAGCCACGACCACTGATCGTCACACTTGTTCCAGACGAAGCATTGACCTGTACGGCAGCCGGAGCAACGCTCTCGGCAGCAACACCCAGGTCGGCAATCACTCTGTAGGTGAAAAAGAAGGTAGGAGGTTGATTGGCAACGGCAAAACTCCAGACCCTGGTGGATTTCCCGGCTGCTGCAATATCGCCATAATCGCGCGAAACGCTCAATTTTCCGCCGTAGGCAACCTGACCGTCGTTGAAATAAGCGAAGCCGTTCGCTCCGGGCAGGTTTCCGGCGTCAGCGCCTCCGGCATTCGTGACCTTGAACGAGGTGAAGACAATACGTGTGTTGTAAAGCGTTGCACTCGTATTGTTGGTCAACTCGATTTCCCCGGTCACAGTCGCAGATTGCTCCGCGTTGCCAACCAGCGCGCTGCGAACGACGCGGAAACTGAAGCCCGCGCCTTGCGACACTTCGCCGCTCGGATCGCTGCGAGAATACAACTGCGAGCCTTTCCCATCAGACGAACGATTTCCTCTCGGTTGCAAGGTGAAGCTGCGGGTTTTGCCGTCGAAGTATCCTTGGTACTCACCCACAACCGCTCCCTGCAAGCCGTCACTCTGTTCGAAGGTTCGACCATTGAGTGAAATCAGTGAGGCAGCGTTGACATGCGAAACCGAAGTCTCCGTCATCGTGCTCGTTTCCTTGCGTTCAGCCGCCTGATGACGCCAGGTCGTTAAACCGGCGCCGATCAAACAAAAGGCAATAAACGCAACAACAGCCGCTTGGCGCGAAACCAGGCGGCGCAAATTGAAAATAGATTCGCGACCAGCCATTGTTATTCTGACTCCTTTTCTCTATGGCGAGGAGATTTTGCCGTAAAGCTTCTTCGACTCTACGGCTTGCCAATTCTTGATGATCTTTCAACTATCCGAACCGGGCTTCTTCGCCCAGTGTTAAATAAAGCCTTGTGTAAATTTATGAATTCGATAAGTGCGTTCAGACGCAAAATCCGACAGAGGAATGCACACGATTCAGCATTCCAAAACGCAAAGACGACAGATGTAGTAATTGGAGCACCTGATTTTATGTGTTGGAGCACCACACCCACGTGAGCAAGCAACCAGAACGCAGAACGGGTCAGCGGATGAATCTTGAACTTATGTCATTTTCGTGGATTCTCCAGTCAACGACTTAATAATACTCAGCGACCTAACCGGATATTGAGCGAGGTGAAATGAATAGGCAGGCACATTGTTGAATGGCAAGGGGACAATCATTTTTCTTTATTTCCTCAATCATTCTCTTTCACTCTCAATCACAAGTTTCAGTCATCCACGGATCCAAGGGGCATTTGTTTTCTTGTCTTAAAAGCAGACTTGTTCAGACTTGAGATCCTAGATCGAACCTTTGATCTTTTTGACCTTTTAAGATTTGTGAGGCACGGCAATTTGAGAAGCAACTGCAATCATCACCAGTGAGGAGAATTCGGTGTTGCCGTTTGTTTGATTCGTTGCACCGTATCCGCGACGCATCTTAGCCAACGACCCAAAGTCCGTCAAGCGGTAATTTGGCGCATCAACGCTGTTTCCCAACTGTCTTTGGGCTTGAAAAACCTTTCGCCTGAAATCAATTCGGAGCCTTGAAAAAAGGGTATTTCACGCGATTTATCAATCGTTTCTTGAAATGGAAAATGGCCGTTGCTAAGATGCTTGTCGTTCGCAAAAGCGTAAGATTTTAACTGCGCTTGCCCAACGGCAAGTGGCTTATCCCGATTAAGTGAGAGGAGTGAGAGATATGCAAACCGATTTCGATCAGATTATAAATGTAAGCCGCCGAGGCCGTGTCAACTGGACTTTGATGGGTTTGATTGGCGCGGCAGTTTTGATTGTCGGAACAGTTTTGGGTTCCGCAGCGACATCGCGCGGATGGTTCAAAAGCGGCGATGGCAATCGAGTCCCCATCTATGTTTCGACGGAGCCTCAAATCAACCAGCAAATCACTTTGTCAGGTGGTTTTTCTTCCATCGCCAAAGCGGTGACCCCGGCCGTGGTGGTCATCAATGTCAGCGGGCGACGGCAACAACCACAATTCTTCAATCCGTTCGGCGATCTGTTTGGCGATCCAGACCAGGATGACGAAGGAACGCCGCGACGCCGGATCATCCCGCGCGGCCAACAACCTCAACAACCTCAGGGGCGCAATCCGCTGCAGCGAATTGGCACAGGCTCAGGCGTCATAGTCAGCACCGACGGATACATCATCACCAACAACCACGTTGTCGAAGGCGCTGAAAAGGTGGAAGTCGAACTGGCGGACAAACGCGTGGTCAAAGCCACCGTCATCGGAACCGACCCGCCCAGCGACATTGCCGTCATCAAAGTTGACGCGACCGGACTGCCGACAGTGCCCTTTGGCGATTCCGACAAGGTCGAAGTCGGCGACATTGTTCTGGCCGTCGGTAACCCTTTGGACATTGGACAGACCGTGACAATGGGAATCATCAGCGCCAAAGGCCGTCGTTCGCCGGGCGGAACCGACCGCACTTATGAAAACTTCCTGCAAACCGACGCGGCCATCAATCGCGGGAATTCGGGCGGCGCGCTGGTCAATTTGCGCGGCGAACTGATCGGCATTCCGTCACAGATTTTGTCGCAAACCGGCGGCAGCATCGGAATTGGATTCGCCATTCCAACCAAAGACGCTCGCAACGTGATGGATCAATTGCTGCGCAACGGCAAGGTCCGGCGCGGAATGCTCGGCGTCAACGTCGGGTTTGTCACGCCCGAACTTGCCGAAGAGTTCGGTTACAAGGGAACCAAAGGCGCATTCGTCCAGAACGTGTCGCCCGATGGCCCGGCTGATCAGGCCGGAGTCAGACGCGGGGACATCATCACCGAATTCCAGGGACAAAAGATCGAAGACCGCGACCAGCTTCGCAACATGGCTTCGCAAACTCCGCCCGGCACCAGTGTCAAATTCAAAGTCTGGCGCGAAGGCAGCGAACGCGAATTGACCGCCAAACTGGCTGAACGCGATTTGACGCCGGAAAGCGACAAGGCAGGCGAAAGCGGCGACAATAAATCGAGCGATGCCGGAGGCGTGCTCTCTGGAGTTCGGGTCGAAAATCTGACGCCGGACCTTATGCAACGTTACCGATTGCCCGCCAGCGCCAAAGGTGTGGTCATTACGGGCGTGGACCCGAACAGCAATGCAGCCGTTGCGGGATTGGCGCGCGGCATGGTGATTGAAGAAATCGCCCGCCAGCCAATCGGCAACCTGAACGACTTCAACGCTGCCTTGCAGAAACTCGGCAACAAGAAGAGCGTGCTGCTCAGCGTGCTCACGTCGCAGGGTTCCAGTTACGTTGTCGTCAAAGAAGAGTAACCGATCAAAACTCGCACGACGTAATTCAGGGGCTGAGTCTCAAAAAGGACTCAGCCCCTTTGTTTTTTGCAGGCAGCGTGAAGTTCTTTTGACGGTATGCCGCTTCGTCCAATAAAATCCTCGCCACTGATTTCCCCCAAAGGTTCTTCATTCTGAGCATTTATGGTTTGTGAGGCGAACAGGTTATGGAAACTGCCGCATTGCCCGCGCTAATGACGACTGAACGAAAAGCGACTGGTCCGCTGGTCGAACACACACTGCTGAACCGCGAACTCAGTTGGATCGAATTCAACAGCCGTGTGCTGGATGAAGCTCTCGATCCTTCGCAACCGCTGCTCGAACGGCTGAAATTCCTTTCGATCTTTTCGACCAACCTCGACGAATTTTTCATGGTGCGCGTTTCCGGCCTGGTGGAACAGCACGAAGCCAATCCGTTGATGTTGTCACCGGATGGATTGTCTCCGGCGGCACAGTTGCGAAGAATTTCCGACCGTCTGCGTCCGCTGCTGGAAGTTCAAACCCGCTGCCTGACCAAACAGATTCTGCCCGGATTGGAAGAATACGGCATTCGCATCGTTCCGTACGGCAAACTCAACAAAGAGCAGAAAGGCGAGCTGAAAGTTTTTTTCAACGAACGCATCTTCCCCGTGCTGACTCCGCTGTCTGTTGATCCCAGCCATCCGTTTCCTTCGATTTCCAACATCAGCTTGAATCTGGGCACGCTGGTCGTCCCCGAAATCAACAACGATGACGAAGAGCCGCGCTTCGCTCGCGTCAAATTGCCGCCGAATGTTCCTCGCCTGATTCCGGTCACCTGCAAGGGCGAACACTGTTTTGTTCTGTTGGAAGAAGTCGTTGCCGCGCACATCGAATCGCTGTTCCCCGGCATGCACGTGTTGGAATGCCAGCCGTTTCGCATCACGCGCGACGCCGACATCGAATTGGTCGAAGACGAAGCGGGCGATTTGCTGAAAACCGTCGAACAACAATTGCGCCAACGCCGTTTCGGCTTTTACGTGCGCCTGGAAGTTTCCAGCGGCATGAGTCCGCAGATGGTCAAATCGTTGCGGCAATGGATGGAGCTGGAAGAACACGACGTTTACACATTTGACGGGCCGCTGAACATTCCGGATTTGATGGCGCTTTACAAACTGGATTTGCCGGAATTGAAAGACCAGCCATTCACGCCGGTCACTCCGGCGGCAATCCGCGCCGGCGAAACAATTTTCGATTCCATTCGCCACCAGGACATTCTGCTGCATCACCCTTACGAATCGTTCGCGCCTGTGGTCGAATTCCTCAGAGCCGCCGGTCGTGATCCGCACGTGCTGGCCATCAAACAAACGCTCTATCGCGCAGGCAAAGATTCGCCGATTGTCGAGGCTTTGATCGAAGCCGCCGAAAACGGAAAACAGGTGGCTGTGCTGGTTGAATTGAAAGCCCGCTTTGACGAAGAAAACAACATCAACTGGGCCAAACGGCTGGAAAAAGCGGGGGTTCACGTCGTTTACGGTCTGGTGGGATTGAAAACGCACGCCAAAGTCACACTGGTCGTTCGCCAGGAACCCAACGCTCTGCGCCGATACGTGCATTTGGGAACCGGAAACTACAATCCGGTCACGTCACGCATTTACACAGACCTGGGCTTGTTCACCTGTCACGACGATTACGGCAAAGACGTTTCGGAACTGTTCAATTACCTGACCGGGTATTCGCGGCAAATTCGGTATCGCAAATTGCTGGTCGCGCCGGTCAATTTGCGCCAGAGCTTTACGGAGATGATTCGCCGCGAAATCGCACACCATCAAGCCGGTCGCCCGGCAGGCATCATGGCCAAATTCAACAGTTTCACCGACGCCCAGTTGGTCGAAGAAATGTACAACGCTTCGCGCGAAGGCGTACCGATTGACCTGATCGTTCGCGGCATCTGCTGTCTGCGCCCAGGCTGGCCGGGCCGCAGCGAAACCATTCGCGTCGGCAGCATCGTTGGGCGTTTCCTGGAGCATTCGCGGATTTATCGTTTTCTGAACGGCGGCGACGAACAGGTTTATCTGGGCAGCGCCGACCTGATGAACCGCAACCTGGATCGCCGCGTCGAAGTCCTTTTCCCCATCGAAGACCCGCGCATCAGAGAACGCATCACACACGAAATCCTCGAACCATCGCTGAAAGACACCGCCAAAATGCGCTGGCTGCAAATGGACGGCAGTTACATCCGCCCGCGCGTCGCCGACGAAAAACGCTTCAACCTGCAGGAGCATTTGCTGGAACCTGCGCTGAATGGGTAAGCAAGGTTTGGTTTTAAGAAACTCACCCATCCTCTATCACATTCACTCTTCTACTTCTGGTTCTTGGCGGGCACGTTCCAGAATAGATAGTAATAACTTCGGAGAAACGCGAAAAAAGGTTTTCGACAAACGGTCAAAGACATCCGGCAATTCCAAAAAACCTCTGGCGGCGGCGGCTTCTAACACAGTCAGCGTGGGAAGAATCGAAAATCCAACTCGTGCTGCCTCGCTTTTTCCAGCTCGCTCGTCAATCAAAATGGCGTCTGCATTCAACTCAATTGCAAGCGATATGGCTTCGGTTTCGCTACGCCCCAGCGGAATCGCAGAAACAAACGAAGAAGGGTCGGCGGCGCGAACTTCAAGCCAGGGTGGTCGCGATTGAACCCAGGCTTTATTTTGTGCGGGGTTTTCGGATGCTGTAACTCTTCTGATACGGCTATGGGAATGATGATTTGCCCGAAAAGTTCGGGCAGAATTTCGACAACTTCGATTTCAACCAGATACCGCAGCGGAGTTGTATCGGAAACAACGATCATCGGCTTTCCCTATTCAGCAATTCATCGAGTGCGTCTGTTGCAATGAAACTTTCACGCAAGGGCGATTGTCGTTTATGGCGTTACCCCGTATTTCCCTTTTGGTTTTGGAGACCTACGCACTGTTGATTATTTCCGCTTGGCCGTCAGTACAGTTCCAGGCTGGCGGATTTCCACGGCGCTGATTTTGCCCTGATCGCCGCTGACGAAATGCAGCGAAACCACCTGCACCTGTTTGAGAACAAAATCGCCACTCAAGTTCGGTTGTAAATCCAGCGGCGGTTGACCGGGCAGATTCGCCACCAGCGAATTGCCTTTGATGCTGATGCTGATCGTCTGGCCCAGCATGTTGTATTCGCCCGCAAAGCGCGCCAGATACGCCGGATCGAACAATCGCGCATCAGGTTTTTTGACGAACACGATTTCTTTCACCGCAGCTTCAAACGGAGCAGCAATGCTGGCGATGAATCCATTCGCGTCAGCCTGGAACGTGTACTTCATGTTCTCGAAAGTGCCGTCCGCAGCTTTGCCGCCGTTGAACGTGTCGTAATGCCAATGTTCGAGCGGCGTGACGATTTTGTTGAACGTCGTTTCCAGCTTGTCGCCATTGAGCGCGACTTTCAGCACGCCGTACCCCGGATGTTCGTAATCGCCGACGTAATCGCTGAGTTTGTGCGATGGATTCGTTCCGGCAATTCGTGTGACGGCTTTTTTCTTTTCACCTTCCTTGCCTGCGGTTTCAGCCAGCGCCCGGCGGGCAGCGCCTTGCGCGATCCAATCAACCGGTTTCAAACCCAACAAACGATCCGCCGCGACCTGTGCGATCAAATCGCGCAGCGGCGTGCCGTTCATATTCGTCAACACCACCATTCCGAAATCGTCTTTCGGAAACAACACCACGTTCGCTGAAAAACCGTCTATGTTGCCGCCGTGCTGAACCCGGCGATGACCGCGGTAATTATCGCCGAACCAGCCCATGCCGTATTCACCGCCTGTGATTTCCGGTTCGGGATTGGTTGCGCCCATGACCATGTGAGCCAGATGCATATCGGCAACAGTGGGAGCTTCGGCCAATTTCTTGTCGCCATATTTGCCGCCGTTCAAGTGAACCGTCACCCACCGAGCCATTTCGTTGACGCTGGAATTGATCGAACCCGCCGGGCCTATGTTGGTGATTGGGCGGAACGGCAGCTTTTCAATCTTGCTTTCTTTCTTCCCGTACGGCTGCGCGAAATCGCTGTCTTTCTGTGAATCGGCGACTGAAAAGTTGCTGCGTTTCATGTCCAACGGAGTGAAAACCCGCGCACGCACGGCCTCTTCCCAGGTTTTGCCTGTGATGACTTCGGTCAGGTATCCGGCGGTCAAATACATCAAATTGTTGTATTGCCATTTTTCGCGCAGGTCGGCGCTCGGTTCCAGATAAGCGAGTTTGCGAACGAAGGCTTCGCGCGTGGAGTCGAAGTTGTTGTACCAAACCAGATCGTGGCGCGGCAGCCCCGACCGATGCGTCACCGTGTCGCGCACACTCAATCGTTCGGTCATCACCGGATCGTAAAGCTTGAACCACGGAATGTACGTTCGCAGCGGTTTGTCCCATTCGATCTTGCCTTCGTCCACCAGCGTGCCCAGCACGAATGTCGTGAAGGCTTTTGACGACGAACCAATCGCAAAAAGCGTGTCGGCGGTTACGGGCAATTGCTTTTCGACATCGCGGAACCCGAAGCCTTTGGCGTAAACAACTTCCTTCCCTTTGACAATGGCGATGGCCATGCCGGGAACTTCAAACTTCTTCATCGCATCGTTGACGACTTCTTCAAATCCGGCCAGAGCTTCTTTGGCCACCGCGACAGGATCGGTTTTGCGTTCCAGATTGCAGGGAAGATTCGCGCCACCCTGCGAAAACGTGCCTTCGATCTTTTGCCCGTCGGCAGAAAGTTTGCCTTTGAACTTCGGATCGCCGGGAACACCTGGAATTGCGAAGGTGACTTCGGCGTTGTTAAGACCGACGTCCGTCAGCGGCAGATCTTTTGCGCCTTGCTGCGGAATGGTGATCGTCGCAGAGAGTTTGCCGTCCGCCGCAGCCGTGAAATCCACGCTGATTTTCAAGTCGCCATTGGGCAATTTGATCGCACCTTCCCAATGACCGGCGATTGAGTTTTGTTGAGCAGGCGAAGCGACAGCCAAGCTGACAACCACGAGCAGCAGCAAAGGCAGCAGGATTCTTTTCATGATCGGTTCTCCTTGGGGTTTGGGAAATTGACGAATCATTGTTGGCTGTTCAGCGATTTATGGCAAGACGAAAGCCGCTTTTGTCCGCCGCCTCATCAATTGTCAAACAATTGGTTATACTGCGCGCCGTTTGAGTCACCTTCACTTCCAAGGAGCAATGAATGAAGCCTTCTCGACTGACGGAGTTTCTCGCCCAAATGGAGCCGAACAGCGTCGCCGTTTTTGCCGGCGCGCACGAAGTTCGACGCAATCAGGACACGGATTTTGAGTTTCGACAGGATACGGATTTTTATTACCTGACGCGGTTGAACGAACCAGATTGTGTCGCCGTGCTGGCCCCGAATCATCCCGAACACAAATATGTGCTGTTCGTTCGCCCGCGCAAACGCGAAGAAGAAATCTGGACTGGATTGCGCGCCGGAGTCGAAGGCGCTGTGCGCGATTTCGGAGCCGACGCGGCTTATGACATTGCTGAACTGGATCGCTTACTGCCGAAATACCTGCAAAACGTTCACACGCTGTATTACCGATTCGGCTACAACGTGCAGTTCGATCAAAAGGTCTTCGGCACGATCAAACACATCCGCGAACGGGTTCGTGGCGGCGTGTATGCTCCGACGACGATCATTGATCCCATCACCATCGTTCACGAAATGCGGCTCAGAAAGAGCGAAGAAGATTTGAACAGTTTGCGCCGCGCCGCAGCCATCAGCGCCGAAGGTCATGTCGCCGCCATGAAACATTGCAAACCCGGCATGTACGAATACGAACTGGAAGCCGTAGTCGAATACGTCTTTCGCAAAAACGGCGCGACGGGCGTTGGTTATCCTTCCATCGTCGGAGCCGGATTCAATTCGACGATCCTGCATTACAACACAAACCAATGTCAGATCAGCGACGGCGATGTGGTGTTGATTGACGCCGGAGCCGAATACAACCTGTTTTCCGGCGACATCACACGCACCTTTCCCGCCAACGGCAAATTCACCAAAGCTCAACAGGCCATTTACGAAGTCGTGCTCAACGCCAACAAATCCGTCATTCAGATGGTCAAACCCGGCGAAAGCTTCATGAAGTTGCACGAACACAGCATTGACGTGGTGACGCAGGGATTGATTGACATCGGTTTGCTGACCGGCAGCGTCAAGGACAATGTGGCGTCGAAGGCTTACGAAAAATTCTTTATGCACAAAACCGGCCATTGGCTGGGAATGGATGTTCACGATGTTGGCCGTTACAAACTGGACGACGATTGGCGCAAACTGGAACCTGGGATGGTTTTCACCGTCGAACCTGGCGTGTACATCGCCGCCGGAGCCGAACACGTGCCGGAAGAGTTTTTCAACATCGGCGTTCGCATCGAAGACGACGTGGTGGTGACTGAAACCGGCGTTGAAGTATTGACTTCGGGCGTGCCCAAAGAACCCGGGGAAATTGAAGCCATCATGAAAGATTCGGCAAAGGTGGCGTTTTGAATCCTGGACTTTTAGCCGGAGCGCTCGATGCGCGCAATGAGTTATTCGACGCTCGCCACGAAGCGGCGTTTCGGCTTTTCAATGGCTTTACGGAAGGCTGGCCGTCGCTGGCGGTTGACCTGTACGCGCAGACTTTGGTTTTGCACGATTATTCCGAGACTCCCGAAACCAACCTTTCAACCATTGCTGCGGCACAAGAGTTTTATCAATCGCGACTGCCGTGGTTGAGCGCCGTGCTGTTGAAAACTCGCAATGCGAAAACGCCAGAAGCTCGCAACGGAGTGTTGCTTCACGGAGAAAAGCTGAGCACGAAAATCCGCGAACACGGGGTTTGGTATTCCGTCGCGTTGCAGATGAACCGCGACGCCAGTTTTTATCTGGACACGCGCAATTTGCGAAGCTGGATTTTGCAAAACCTTGCTGGCCAGCGTGTGCTCAACACCTTCGCTTACACTGGCAGTTTGGGCGTAGCGGCAATGGCCGCCGGAGCTTCACGCGTGGTGCATCTGGATTTGAACCGAAGGTTTTTGAACGTGGCCAAGACTTCGTACACGCTGAACGGATTTCCGATTCACAAAGCGGATTTTCAAACCGGCGATTTCTGGCCGCTGGTCAGTCGCCTGATTCGCGCCGGAGAGTTATTCGATTGCGTCTTGCTCGATCCTCCGTTTTTTGCTTCGACCAGCAAAGGGTTGGTGGATGCGAAAAACAACTACGCCCGGTTAATCAACAAAATCCGTCCGCTGGTTGCCGACGGTGGCCGACTGTTGGCCATCAACAACGCGCTGTTCGTCGGCGGCGCAGAGTTTCAGCAAACGCTCGAGGCGTTGTGTTCGGACGGGTATCTGGCAATCGAAGAATTGATTCCTGTGGCCGAAGATTTCACTGGTTATGAAGCGACACGAATGAAGTCCAGTTTGCCTGATCCCAAGCCATTCAATCACTCTACGAAAATTGCAGTCCTGCGTGTCCGCCGAAAGTTTGTGGTAAATTAAGCTCCACATCAAACAACCCGATTTAATTCCACAGAAAGCTTTATCAGGAAAGGAAAACCCGCTATGAATTGGCGATTCCTGCAATCACTGGTTCGTTTACAGAATGAATTCGCTACCAATCTGTGTGTTGATACTGATCGCAAGGTTGAGATTTACATCAGCCTTTCCGAGGCTGCGACACTCCGGGAATTGAGTTATTGGCTTCAGATTCTCTTTGCCGCTGGTGTGGCCACGCTCGGTTTGGTGTTGAACAGTCCGGCAGTCATCATCGGAGCCATGCTGATTTCACCTTTGATGGGGCCGATCCTGTCTGCCGGTCTGGCGTTGGCGGCTGGCGATTTGATTTTGGGATTTCGAGCCGCAGCCAAATTGGCCATCAGTTGTTTGGTGGCGGTCAGCTTTGCGGTGCTGCTTGTCGGTTTGTTGCCCTTCAAGGAAATGACCAGCGAAATCGCGGCGCGCACGGAACCCAACACTCTCGATCTGGCCGTCGCTCTGTTTTCCGGCGCGATTGGTTCCATCGCCACCTGCAAAAAAGTCGAAGGCGTGGTCACTTCCATTCCGGGAGTGGCGATTGCGGTCGCGTTAATGCCGCCGCTTTGCGTCGTCGGTTATGGAATTGGATTGGCGTTGAGCTTGAATCCGGCAGAAGGTTTGCGCGTTGCCGCTGGCGGCGGACTGTTGTTTCTGACCAATCTTGTCGCCATCAGTTTTACGGCGATGCTTGTATTTCTGGCGCTACGCATTGCCGCCGCGCCAGTCCGCGAAAAAATCCGCGAATGGCGACGCAGTGATGCAGAAAGCGAATGGGAAATGCAGGTATTGTCGCGGCTTCATATTCCCGCCAATTTGCGCCAGATTGGCGGAATCCACGGACGGTTTCTGGTGATTCTGATTCCGCTCTTGTTGATCTTGTTTCCGCTCAGCCGGTCGTTCAGCCAGCTCAAACAGCAGTATCAACAACAGAGGCAGGAAAATACCATTCGCCGCATTACCAACGATTCCTGGCAACAACTGTTTGCCAAACTCCCCAATGGCGAACAACGTTCCGTGCTGGATCAATCCATGATTTCCGAACTGAATGGCAAATTGACGCTGGCCTTGCGCGTTTTTACCAGCGCTCCATACACCTTGGCGGAAAAAAACGAGCTTGCTCATCTGGTCGCTGCGCGCCTGAACCGTCCGCTGGATTCAGTTGAAGTTCAGTTACTGGAAATCCCTACAGCCGCAGGTCTGTTGACCGCCAAAGCCCGTGAAGAAAGCGCCATTGAAGCGCCTCTGACCATCGCACGATCAAGAGCGAATTTCTGGCAAAGCCTTAAACGAACGTTTCAAGGATTGCGACTTCCCCCATCAGCCCAACTTTGCGATTACCGGTTGACAATGAGCGGCAGCGGATCAGTTCAGGTAAGCATCGTTTATGTGGCTGAGCGCGACATTGATGCCGATGGGCAGGCGCTGATTACGGCAGACATCCAGACACGATTGAATGATGCACAAGCGAATGTTCAGCTTGAACGAATTCCGGGAATGTTTCGACTGGAACCGTTTCGGCGCAATCAGGCGACACTAACAACCGCGATGAATGTTCAATTTGATGAAATCGGGCAACTGCTTCAGCAATATCCGCAGTTGCGCGTTGAAATCTCGCTCGCCACGGAACCCAAAGAGCAGGAATCGCTGGTGACAGAACGTGTCCAGGCCATCAAGGATTATATGGACAGAAAGTGGCACATCAGCAGCGACCGAATTTCAGCGCTTCCCCCGGAAACCGCGACCTCTGCAACCCTCATCAGATTGCTGGCGGCTCCATAAAAAATAAACACGGGGGCGAACTCGCTGCTCCCATCAGAAACTGAGTTCAAGAACTGGATTTTGGCTTGTACGGATTGATGCGATACCGCTTTTTGACTTTTTCCGGGTCGGGTTTGAGATAAAAACTGACCTGCTTTTTCGGGTCTTCGCCAATGCGGACGAAAATCAAAATGCCGAGATCAATACGGCTTTTATGCCAGGCCAGTTTGGCATGGAACTTTTCCGGTAAACCATCCACGACGGTTTCATATTCCTGAGTCCAGGCCTCCAAAACAGTCCGCCCCGAAGGATTCACTACAATCTGAAAGCCTTCGATTTCGGGTTTGTCCGGCAATAACGCCAACACTTCAAATCTGCTCAACTGCATGGCTCGCATTTTACTGAGCGAGCCTGTTTCTTGGCCACATCCGCGAGCCAATAATTTCTTTTTCCTGCCGCCCGACCGCTGTGGCATTCAAACCGTCATCCGGCAAGAACAGCCGATGGACAGCTCAGCCGGTGTGAGTACAATCCGCTACTCGATTTCAATTCCATAACAAAGATTCAGAAAAAGGAGCGAGCAATGTCGAAAAAATTTCAATTGTTGACTGTTGGCATCGTGATGATTTTATCGCTGCTGGTTGTTTGGCGCGTCTCTGGCCAAAGCTCCGACGGCACAAAAGACTCGGCCAAAACGTCTGCGACTCAATGGGAATATCTGATTGTCACAGGTGGCAACGTGAATTTGACTGGCGTCGGCAGCGAAATGAGCAAACGTAAAGCCGACGGTTCTTTCCGCGAAGCGACGGTCGTGCAGCGCAACCTGGACAAGCTGGGGCAACAAGGTTGGGAATTGGTGACGGTTCATGGATTGCCGGCTGAACCGATTTATTACCTGAAACGCGCGAAGGAAGCCCGCTAACACTTTGAAACGTCATTCGCACATTGTCGCCGCGATTTCGTTGCTGGCCGGGCTGGTCTTGTTCGTGTACATCGTCCAGCGAATCGGTTGGCAGGAAATAGCATTGCGCATTCGGTCATTGGGCGCAGGGTTTCTGGTCTTGCTGGCGGTGTCGGCCTTGCGGCCATTGGGGCGGGCCTGGGCGTGGTTTCGCTGCTTCGAACCGCAAATGCGTGCGACTGAACTTGGCGGATTCTGGCCTGTGTTGCGCGCGCGATTGGCGGCGGATGCGATGGGCGTTGTGACTTCCGCCGGGCCATTTGTCGCCGAACCTTCGCGCGTGTTCTTTTTCGGCGGGCGGGTTCCGGTCAAACAGGCTTCGGCAGCGGCGGCAGTGGAATTGCTCAGTTACACGTCCTCCTGCGGGTTGTTGTTGCTCGGCGGAATGCTGGCCTTGCTCTTCGGCGTCGAACTGAGCGAACAGTTCCGTTTGGTTCTGATTGCCGCGATTGCGTTGAATGTTGTCTTGCTGGCGTTGATGGCCGTTGTCTTCAGCCTGAAATTCGTGGTCGTCGAACATTTCTGCGAAGCCGTCAAACGAATGATTCCCGTGACGGGATTTCAGCGACTGGTGGACAAGGAGCTTCACCAATTGCTGGAACTGGAAGAATACGTCTTCGATTTTTTTCGCAAACATCCGAAAGACTTTTTTTGGGTCATGGCGGGCGAAGCCATGTTTCATCTGGCCGGAATCGCCGAAGTGTTTCTGACATTGAAGCTGACCGGCACGAACGCAAGCTGGCTGGCGGCGTTTGTGCTGGAAGCCTTGAATCGGCTGATCAATCTGCTGTTCGCCTTCGTTCCGGCCAAGGTCGGCATTGACGAAGCGGGCAGCGCCTGGTTGGCGGCGGCATTGGGTTTGAGCACGGCTGCCGGCGTGACATTGGCGATTTACCGAAAGTTGCGATTACTGTGTTGGACGGGCGTAGGCTTGGCTTGTCTGGCGACTCTGACAAAAAACACTTCACCCCAACAAAACGGGAAAGAGATTACGGAACAAACGGAATGAACGGAACAAACGGAAAGTCATACTTGATGTTCTTTCCGTTACTTCCGTAATTTCCGTTTGTTCCGTTGTTTTTCCTGTTCCATCAATCAATGAACAATCAAAAGGACTCGAATCACTCAACTTTGATTTCCCGACTGCTCGATCTGGCGAGCATCTTCGCTGTCGCCGTCGGCATGATCTATTGCAACGGAGGCATCGGCATAGGTTCGTCCAATCACGTAGGTTTGCTGCCGGTGGTTCGCCGCATTCTCGATCCGAATTATCTGCCCGGTGATTTCAACATTGCGCTGAGGTTTTATCACCATCGCGCCTTTGCATACCTGGTGGCTGGAGGATCGTCGCTGCTCGGCGAAGACCGCGCGTTGGCAGTATTGGGCGTGCTGGCGACGTTGGCCATCAGCGCCGCGTTGTTTGGTTTGTGCCGACAACTTGGTTTGTCGCGCGTTGGTTTTCTGGTTGTTGGAGCTTTTGCCGCGACGCGGTTTTTGTGGACAGGCAAAGGCCTGGAAGCCAACGAATTTCTAGGCGATCCAGAAGTCATGCCGCCGCATCTGGCTCACGCGCTGGCGCTGCTGGTGTTGACGGCGTTAATCAGGGATAAATTCAGGCTGGCGATTTTCCTGACCGGCGTGACGATTCTGCTGCATCTGCAAATCGGAGTGACGCTGGCATTGATGACGGCATACCTTTACATCACACGGTTGAAGGAATTCGGATGGAAAGAAACGGCTTTGCTGCTGGCGCTGGCCGTCATTCCGGCTTCGCCTGCGTTGTGGCACGTCGCGCAGATGCTGCAACAGGGGTTGGCCAGTTCTTCCATCTCTTCGGCGTACTACATTGATTTTCGCCATCCGCATCATTTTGAACTGAGTTCAACAGCAGCCGCGTTCTGGGTTGCGGGACATTTGCTGATGATCGGACTGGCTTATGCGACTTTTTTCTTTCGCCCACGCGATCCTGAAACTCTCAAGGCAATCGGCAAATTGTTTGTTTGTGGTTGGTCGTTGGTGGCGCTTTGCCTGATTCACTTTGCCGATTATTACCTTGTCAAAAACGACAAACTGGCTCAGGTTCAGTTTTTGCGGCTGACACCTCTGCTGACTATTCTGGGCGCGATTTGTCTGGTATTGGTTGTCAACCGATGGTTGCCGAATCAGAAACTGGCGATTGCGGTCAATGTGGCGTTGATCGCTGCGGCGACGATTTGGGGATGGCATTCGCCGCGCCAAAACGATGTGCCGTATTACTTCGGCGTAAAGCGATTTGCCGACGAACCGTCCAATTGGGTGGACGCGGCGTTGTGGGTCAAAGCCAACGGCCCGCGCGATGCTGTGTATCTGGTTCCGCCGGGCAGAAACGGCTTTTCCGTTTTGTCGCAACGTTCCATAGTGGCGGAATTCAAACTCAATCCCGACGGTTCTCGTTTTCTGGCCGAATGGTTTGAACGGCTACGCGATCTTTCCGGCGGCGAATTGCCCACAGGCAGAGGTTTTGAAAATCGTCGCCCGCTCGACAAAGCCTTTGCCAAACTGACGACCGAGCAACTGCTGACGCTCGGCCAAAAGTACAACGCCCGTTACGCCGTGCTGCACAAAGATTCCAAAGCGCAGTTCGAGATCGTTTACCAGAACAAGGATTACCGAGTCGTAAAGCTGCAATGAAAAACTGGCCTGAGATCGCGGTCACGATCTCAGGCCAGAAAACTGTTCGGCGATGGCTGCCACCGAACTGGTTAATGCACCGGTAAATACCCAAACACCTCTTTATCGGAGGGATGGCTGGTTGGATTGGCTAAGGACGCTGCTGATTTGGCAAAAAACACTTCGGCTGAGAGTGATACTGAGCCGGCACATAACCTAACGTTCTGCTGAGGACGCCTTTGAATCGGGGTATCTGGTTGAACGTGAATCAAACTGTTTTGAATTCATAAAACCTCCTTCTTCTTACCCCGTAATTTTGATTTACCCTGCCTGACCATTGAAGACGTAAACCATCAGAAAAACTCACATCGAAAAAAAAGAAATTCTTTTCGGCGCAGAAATTCTTGCGATTGAAATACGATGCTCGTAATATCACCGCCGTCTTAGCGGGCATAAACACCAATCTACAACCAAAACCAAGCGGTACATCGGAGAAACGGAATCCTCATGTCGCAGGCCTCTCCCGCAACACTTTCTGGGTTGTACCTGTTCCGGCAGTGCGTCGCTGATCCCGAAAATGGCGATCACTGGCAGGAGTTTGTTCACAAATACAACCCGTTGATTGTCCGTAACGTAGCTTCTACCTGGCGAAAATACGGCCCCAGTCAATTCCCTCCCAAAGAACAGGCTGAAGACCTTCTGCAAAATGTCTATCTGGCGATTGTCAAACACGATTTTCGTATGTTGCGGAGTTTTCGCGGCGAGACTGAAGAAGAAGCCAACGCTTATCTGGTGCGTACAGTCATCAACGAAACTATCGCCTACTTGCGTCGCAACCTTACCTTGCGTCGAAACGTGGATGAAACTTCGCTGGACGAATTGCTCACGGATGCCGAAGACGAAGGAAAACCGCTGCCGCACAGTCTGACTCAACGGCCACCGAAATTATCAGAACTGGAATTTATCAAAACCCTGGAACAGTGTTTCACCGGCCAATACCGTAATCGAGACATTCTGATTTTTTTGCTGCACTTTCGTGATGGTTATTCCGCCACGGAGATTGCGGCAATGCGGGTTTGCACGCTGGAAATCGTCAGCATCAACAACCTGCTCGGCAGAATGAAAAAAGAATTGCGGGAATTTTTAACGACAAATGTGTAATTTGAATAGAAAGAACGTCCTCAATATGTGAGGGCAATTTCAAGATGGGAATGAACCTGGAAAATCAAATCCCGGATGGAAATGGCCATCTGACAATTCAGAACATCACTGGCTGGTTGAGCGGTGATGAAACAGCCAATCTTCAAATCGAATACGAGCAGCACTGTGTCCGCTGCGCCGAATGCCAGGAGCGTGTGGCCATGATCCGCCAAGCGATGCAACCTGACGAAGAAATGGTTCGGAGCGCGGAATATCAGGAAATGCTGCGAATCGGCGAGCGTGTTGCTATGCGGGTTTGGGAAGAACAGCACCCTACTGTCGAAAATGTCACGAAATCGGATCCAGAGCAGAAATCAGATTCGCCCAAGCCGGAGCCATGGTTCAAGAGGCTGATTCCGGACTGGCAGCCGGCGTTTGGTCGTGTGGCCGCTGCTGTCCTGTTGTTGATTGTTGGCATATCTGGTTATCGCTATTGGCAGAGCACTCAGTCGGGCAATCAGGGCGACGAATTGGTTGAACGGGCAATGGTCTCTATGCGCCAAGCTTGGTATTTGGATCGCCCGATTAAAACTCGCGTCACCGGAGAGTTTCCCTATTTGCCGTATAGTCCAACGCGAGGCCCAAGTGATTCTGTTCCGGTCAACGATACTCAGTTAAAGGCGGCGACAGTCATTCTCAATCTTGAAGTCGCCGGAGCAACCCCAACGCTGCGTGCCAAACACGCACTTGGCAGGCTTCACCTACTAAACAAAGATTTCGACGAAGCCGAGAAATTGCTCCAGGAAGTCGTCAGTAAAGAACCTCAAAATGCGTTAGCCTATGTAGATTTAGGTTCGGCATATTTTGGACAAAGCGAAAAAGAAAAATCGCCGATCAAGCTTCTTAAAGCTTCCCAAAGCCTGACGAAAGCGATTGAAGTTTCGCCCAAACTGCTCGAAGCCTGGTTCAATCTCGCACTTTGTCACGAAGAACTGCTTCTGTTTACGCAGGCGAAGGCCGATTGGGAGCAATACTTAAAGTTGGATTCCCACTCCAAATGGGCGGACGAAGCCCGCGAGCGGTTGAAGAAATTGCAGGAACGCTCCGTGCTGCGCGAACCGCAACCAGACAAGATCGCCGAAGAGTTGCGCGTGGCCATTGCCGAAAAGAATGACGCCGCCTTGCGCCGCCTTCTCGACGAAAACTTTACGATAGTAACGGAACTGACCTCAGGTCGTTTGATGGATGATTATCTGGCAGCGCTTGTTGAAGCAAAGCAGCCGGAAGCCGCCAAACATCACCAGCTTTTGCAATACCTGGCAGAACTGATCCGCAATACCAAAGGAGATCATTACTTTGTTGACCTGCTGGAGTTTGTAGAACGCTCTACGCCTGCTCGTTTGGAGAAAATTCGCGCGATCAGGGCGCAGTTGCAGCAAGTGACATTTTTTTCGGAAAACTATCAGGATAAGGAGGCAATTCAACTTGCAATGACGGCCAAAGCTACGGCGGAAAGTATTGGCGATGTTTGCCACGCCGAAGCGGCGTTATACGAAATTGCCCGTATCTACAGTCCGGAAACGGAAAAACAGGCACTCTCCCTGCTTCGACAACGATTGTTGTCCGAAACCATTCGGCATCGCCACTTGCAAATGCAGGTTCTGGCCTTCCTTGCACTGGCCAATCAATACGGAGCTGAGCGGAAGATGTCGAGTTGGCTGGACGCGGATCGGCAAGCCCTCGTTATTGCCAAACAATTGAATGATAATGATCTGGTTGTTGCTGTCTTGCGAGATATTGGGCTTGCTTATGTTGATTTTCGTGAGCAAGAGCAAAGCCTAAACGCATATTATGAGGCCACACAAAAACTTTATTCAGATTATTTACCTTTAGGTAAGGCATGTTTGACCTACATACAATTTGCACGGTCATTAGCCGTTCAGGGCTATTTTGGGGAAGCCTATGCTTATCAGAGCGAAGCCCAACAATTTTGCCAAAAATCTAAACCGGCTATTTATTTGAGTGTGCTTGGGCGTACTGGAAAGTACGCCGCCTTAGCTGGCCAGATGGATGAATCACTACGCCTTTTTCAACAAGCCCTTCGAGAGAGTGAACGATACAGGAAAATTATCAATACCCATTCATTAGAGATTGATCTCTACCTTTCTCAAGGCGATGCTCTGGTTAAAAGCCAACGTTTCAAGGAAGCGGAATCAGCTTATCTGAAGGCTAGCGAAAAACTAGGGACTTTGAAGAACCTGTATTATCAGTCTGCCATTCAACATGGTTTGGCTGCCGCGCTGTTGCCACAGGGGAAGATTCAGGAAGCGGAAGCTGCCTTGAAAAAAAGTATCGAACTGATTGAGTTTTCCCGGTCGAACGTCAATGCTGCGTCCGGACGCAGCACGTTTGTCGCGGGGCAACTGAATGTTTATAAGTCCATGGTCGAGTTTCAGTACTTTTACCTGCACTCGCCGGAACGCGCTTTTGATTATTCCGAAAAGTATCGCAATCGTGAATTGCTCGACTTGATCACGCAAGCTCAAACAACAACCTGGCAGGAAGCGGATCAAGATTTGAAGCTGGCTACTTCAATTAAACCCAAATCCCTAAGTGAAATTCAGCAGGCGTTACCAGCGGATGTTCAACTGGTCGAATACGCTTTGACCGAAAACCAGTTGTTGATTTGGGTCGTTAACCGCGAACACTGGCTGGCCGAAAACGTTCCAATCACCGCGACTCGATTGCAGGCGATGGTTTCCGACTACTTACAGGCCTTGCGTAAACGGGGTGAACTTACATCTCTCAATTCACAGTCACAGGAATTGTACCGGTTGCTGATTCAGCCTGTAGCCCGTCATTTACAGCCGCAACAGAATTTGGTGATTGTGCCGGATGGAGCGTTGAATTCTTTGCCTTTTGTCTCGCTTTTTAATCCTGACTCCGGGCATTACCTGGTGGAAGAACACGCCTTGAGCATAAGCCCAAGCGCCAACGTTCTGGCAAGACTGCTGAAAAAATCACTAGCGAGCAAAACAAAACCGGTGCGTTCTGTCCTGGCCGTCAGCGATCCTGAATTTGACCGACAGTTATTTCCAAAGCTGCCTAAATTGCCTGGCGCACAGGCAGAAGTGCAAGAACTGCCCGCGCTTTACCAAAATTCGGAAGAACTTCCGCGAGCACAGGCGACGAAAGCAGCGTTTCTGCGAAAAGCAAAAAACTTTCAGGTGCTGCATCTGGCTGCGCACAGTATCGTCAATAACAATGAACCTTTGCTGTCTTCCATCCTGCTGGCCGCCGAACCGCGCAGGCAAGCTGTTCCTTCGGAGAGTCTGTTGCTGGCGCATGAGATTTTCAGATTACCTTTGCCGCAAACCCGGCTGGTTATTCTTTCCAGTTGTAATTCACTGGTCAATCAAACCACAGGACATAGTGGGTTGGGTGGGCTGGCGCATGCATTTTTCAGCGCAGGTGTCTCAACCGTAATTGGCAGTTTGTGGGAAGTGAACGATGAAAGCACTGCCGATTTGATGACCGCTTTTCACCGTAACTGGCGCACAGCGAAAGTGAGCGTCGGACAGGCTTTGCGGCAGGCGCAATTGAATCTGTTGCGCTCGGCTAATGCAGATTGGAGGCATCCGGCCAACTGGGCAGCTTTCTATGTTTCCGGAGATGGGATCACCATTTGATGTTGTGACACTTTCCTATAGGAGTCTGACATGTCGTTTGCGACAACGCCCTGAAACGATGAAAACGGCTGCGC
>ERZ1066125.183-NODE-183-length-34139-cov-31.432901_pt1 | contig 34139 bp, 30 predicted proteins | sample MGYA00382772_ERZ1066125 | MGnify/ENA primary metagenome ERZ1066125 (study PRJEB33369, sample SAMEA5778355) | biofilm metagenome | biome: Industrial cooling water; feature: Water cooling tower basin; material: Biofilm | place: United Arab Emirates | collected... | reverse complement strand
GCCGTTTTCATCGTTTCAGGGCGTTGTCGCAAACGACATGTCAGACTCCTTTTGATTTGATTGTGAGTCTTGAATTCTGTTTTCGTTCAGCCGCCAAACTTCATTCTGTTGCGAAATGACGCTTGACAATATAACTACGTGGTTATATTGTTCGGTCGCTGCCAGTATACAGATCGCGTGCAGGGCTGGCAATTGGAAATTCAAAAAGAAGAGGAAAGAGAGAGGAGACGCAAATGTCAGGCGAAAAATCTTTGATACAACCCGGATATGGGTTCTTCCGGACGATTGATTTACCAATGCCGGAGGCGATTGAACGGGTGAAGGAAACGCTCAAGGCAGAAGGTTTTGGCGTGCTCAGCGAAATCAACATTGCGGACAAGTTCAAGGAAAAGCTGGGCGTCGAATTCCGCGATTACGTCATTCTGGGCGCATGTAATCCACCGATTGCTTATCAGGCTTTGCAGGAAGAGTTGGCATTGGGATTGCTGTTGCCATGCAATGTGGTGGTGTATGAGGAAAATGGACAATCCGTGGTGGCGGCGATTGATGCGGTCAAGATGATGTCAATTGTCGGAAACTCGAAACTGGAAGCCGCCGCGACCGCAGTCAACGAAAAGCTGGAACGCGCGATTGCCAATCTTTGAAAGGGGAAAAACGAAATGCCGGATTGGGGATGGTTTGTATTGTTTTTCGTCGGTTATCTGGTCGTCATGCGCTGGGTGTTGCCCAGAATGGGCGTCCAGACCTGAATGAACAATTCCTGTGCGCCCGGTTCGCGGCGCGATGACAAGCGTGAGCGATAAGCTCGAAAGGAGATTTGTGATGAACGTCGAACGTTATTTGCGATTGATTGCAGGCACTTTCGTACTGGTCAGTGTCTTATTGGGTGTGTATCACAACCCGAACTGGTTTTTCCTGACCGGTTTTGTCGCGCTGAACCTGATCCAGTCAGGGTTTACCAACTGGTGTCCGATGATGACCTTGCTGCGCAAGATGGGCGCGAAAGGTTAATCCTGAACCGATATGAAACGCATTGACCTTAATCAAAAATTGCGCGCCAGATTTCTGGCCTGGCTGTTGAGCGGGTTCGTTGCTGCGCAAGGTGTAATCGTTCTGGCTCAGGACGCCAAACCGGGGGGCGAAGCATTGACCTTGCCGTTGGCGGTTGAGCTTGCATTGCGCACCAATCCGCTGACGCGCGCAACGGTTTCTGGCCGCGAACTTGCCGACGCCCGGATTGCCGAAGCGCGCGCCGGACGATTGCCTCAGGTGCAATTGAGCGAAAGCTTCACCAACGGCAACAACCCCGTGTTTGTCTTCGGTTCGTTGTTGGAACAGTCGCGCTTCACGCAGCAAAACTTCAATTTGCCGTTGCTGAACAATCCTGATCCGCTGACCAATTTTCGCTTTGGCGTGACGGTCAAAGCGCCGCTGTTCGATCAATGGCAATCGGCGACGCGCATCAAACGCGCGCAGCTTGGGCGTCAGCAAGCCGATGAGCAAACCAGTCTGGTCGAACAGCAGGTGCGGTTTGAAACGTTGCGCGCGTTTTATGGTTTGTTGCTGGCGCAGGCCAAAAAAGAAGTCAGCGACGAAGCCGTCAAGCTGGCCGAAGCCGATGTGAAATCGAGCCGCGACCGCGTCGAAGCCGGAACCGCAGTCGTTTCAGATTTGCTGGCCGCCGAAGTGCAACTGGCCGAAGCGCTACAGCAGGCGATTCAAACCGACGGCGACATCATCACTGCGCAGGCGGCGTTCAACACCGCGCTGGGATTGTCTGTGAACACGCCGCAACGAATTCAGGGCGATTTGATCGAAAAGAAATTCGATCTGGCCGAACAGGAAGAATTGATTCGACTGGCGTTGGAACATCGCCCCGATTTGAAGCGAGCCGGATTGGCGGCAAATTCCAGTGATGTATTGGTGACTGGCGCGCGGAATGAATACCTGCCGCGCGTGGATATGTTTGCCAACTTCGGCGCCAGCCGCAACAACTTCGTCAATGGCAGCAGCGATTACACCGTCGGCGCAAGTGTCACGTTCAATCTGTTCGATGCCGGACGCAATGCCCGCATCGCGCAAGCTCGCGCGGCGGCCAATCTGGCCGCCAGCGAACAACAACATCTGGCCAACCAAATCCGTCTGGAAGTCGTTCGCGCGCAGCAACAATTCGTTTCGGCGCGCGAACGGCTGAAAGTTGCCGAACGCATCATCGCCCAGGCCAGCGAAGCGTTGCGCATTACACAAGATCGGTATCAAGCCGGATTGACGACGATCACCGAAGTGTTGCGCGCCGAAACAACGTTGACGCGAGCGCGGTTGATTGTGTTGTCGGCGCGGCATGATTTTTACGTCGGTTACGCCAGCGTCATGCTGTCAACCGGCAGGCTGACCGATGTCCAACCCTTTGTTTCGTGAAAACCATGAAAACCAAACTTGCCCTTTTTGCTGTGATTGTGTCGCTGGCGATGATCGTTTCGGCGTGCGGAAAAAAGCCGCAGACCACGGTGGAAACGCCGTTGGTTGTAACGGGCGTGCAGCTTGAAACGGTCGCCGCTTCGTCCGTGAATGACGTGTACGAAGCGACGGGAACCGTTCGCGCCAAAACTTCGACAATCCTGTCGTCGAAAATCATGGGCGTTGTGATGGCGTTGCGCGTGCGCGAAGGCGACCGCGTCAAGGTCGGACAAACCTTGATCGAAATTGATAACCGCGAAGCCGCCGCGCAGTTGCAAAAAGCGCAAGCCGGTTTGCGGCAAGCGGAACAAGCCGTTGCCGAAGCCGAACAAGCCAGCAATGCCGCGTTATCCGCCAAAGCCGCCGCCGAAGCCAGCAAACGATTGGCCGCCGCGACACTGGCGCGGTATCAAACCTTGCTGGAAAGAAAATCCGTCAGCCCGCAGGAATTCGACGAAGTCAAAGCCAAAGCGCAGGTCGCCGAAGCTGAAGCCGATCGCGCGACAAAGATGCTGGAAGTGCTGGCTGCGAAAAAGAAACAAGGCCAGGCGCAGATGGATCAGGCCAAAGCGGACATTGCCAGCGCGCAGGTCTTTGCCGGATATGCCCGGGTCGTCACGCCCATCAGCGGCATCGTCACCGCCAAACAGATTGAGGTCGGCGCGACGGCCACGCCGGGCGCTCCGTTGCTGACGATTGAAGACGCCGCGCATTACCGATTGGAAGCCGCCGTCGAAGAATCGCAAATCGGCAAAATCCATTTGAAAGACCGAGCGCGCGTGAAGATTGACGCCATCGGCGAAGAACTCGAAAGCACTGTGGCCGAAATTCTGCCTGCTGCCGATCCGATGAGTCGCAGTTACACGGTGAAGCTGGATATTTCGTCTTCGCAGCCGCTTCGTTCCGGGCTATACGGCACGGCGCAATTCGTTCGCGGCCAGCGGCAAGCGATCACGGTTACGACCAGCGCAATTGCTCAGCGCGGCCAGTTGACAGGCGTGTTTGTGTTGGATGGAGCGAACATCGCGCGATTGCGATTGATCAAAACCGGCAAGAGTTTTGGCGACCGCATTGAAGTGTTATCCGGCTTGAATGAAGGCGAACGCATCGCCGTGGACGGCATTGCGAAGCTGAACGATGGAGTGAAAGTGCAATGAAGACCGAAATCGGATTGGCCGGAAAAGTTGCGCGCGCGTTCATCGCGTCGAAGCTGACGCCGTTGATTGTCGGAGCTTCGATTCTGTTGGGATTGGCGGCTGTGGTCATGTTGCCGCGCGAAGAAGAACCGCAAATCGTCGTGCCGATGATTGACGTGTTTGTGGCAATGCCCGGCGCCTCGGCCAAAGAGGTGGAAGAGCGCGTCACCAAACCGATGGAAAAATTGTTATGGGAAGTACCGGGCGTTGAATACATTTATTCGACTTCGTCGCCGGGACAAGCCATGGCGATTGTCAGGTTTTACGTCGGCCAGAACGAAGAAGACGCCATTGTTCGGCTAAACCAAAAAATGCTGGCGAACTTCGAACTGATTCCGCCCGGCGCCAGTCAGCCGCTGGTCAAACCGCGTTCGATTGACGACGTGCCGATTCTGGCGTTGACACTGTCCAGCAACACTTACGACGCCTTCACGCTGCGGCGCATTGCCGCTCAAGTTCACGATCAAATCAAGGAAGTTCCCGACGTTTCCGAAGTCAAACTGATTGGCGGCCAACGTCGTCAGATTCGCGTGACGCTCGATGAATCGCGTTTGGCGGCGTTCAACGTAGCTCCGGCGATGATTGCGCCCGTGCTGGAACAGTCTAATAGGCAATTGCAATCCGGCAGCTTCACCGCAGGGAATAAAGAGTATCTGGTCGAAACCGGCGGTTTTCTGCACACGGCGGAAGACGTCGGCGCGGTCGTCATCAGTGCGTTCAACAATCGTCCGGTGTATTTGCGCGACGTGGCCCGGATCGAAGACGGCGCGGAAGAAGCCAGCGATTATGTGATGTTTGGAGTTCCGCCTTCAGGCGGGGGCGTTCTCAATCAAACCCAACCGCCTCAAGGCGGAACTCCGAACGTACAACCGGCAGTCACGATTTCAGTCGCCAAACGCAAAGGCAAAAACGCGATTGAGATCGCCGACAAAGTGCTGGAAAAAGTCGAGCATCTGAAAGGCTCGTTGATTCCCGGCGACGTGACCGTCACCACCACGCGCAATTACGGCGAAACGGCCAGCGAAAAATCGAACGAGTTGTTGCTGCACATGTTCATCGCCATTTTGTCCGTCGCCGTGTTGATCTGGTTGACGCTGGGTTTGCGCGAATCGGGCATTGTCGCCATCGCCATTCCGGTGACGTTGGCGCTGACGCTGGCTGTCTTTTACTTCTACGGTTACACGCTCAACCGCATCACGCTGTTTGCGCTGATTTTTTCGATAGGCATTTTGGTGGACGACGCCATTGTCGTTGTCGAAAACATGGCGCGGCATTACCGCATGCCTGAAAACAAAGGCCGTCAGTTGATAGACATTGCCGTCGAAGCCGTGGATGAAGTCGGCAATCCCACGATTCTGGCGACATTCGCGGTCATCGCAGCCATCTTACCGATGGCCTTTGTCGGAGGCCTGATGGGGCCGTACATGGAGCCGATTCCGATTGGCGCGACGGCGGCAATGGTTTTTTCTTTGCTGGTGGCGTTCATCGTTACGCCGTGGGCGAGTTTGAGATTGCTGAAACGGCACGAAGGTGGGCATCACGGCGAAGATGAAAATCAGGAAGGCCGAATGACACGGCTCTATCGCCGGGTCATGTCGAAACTGATTCGCGTGCCGCGCTGGCGGTATGGTTTTTTGGCAGGCGTGGTGTTGCTGTTGCTGGCTTCTGTATCGTTGTTCGCGTTCAAGGCTGTGCGCGTGAAGATGCTGCCGTTCGACAATAAGAGCGAATTCCAGATCATCATTGACACGCCCGAAGGCACGACGCTGGAACAAACCGCCGCCGTCACGCGCGAAATCGCCGACGCCGTTCGCGCCGTTCCTGAAGTCGTCAATTACCAGATGTACATAGGAACTTCGTCGCCATATAACTTCAACGGCCTGGTGCGGCATTACTTCATGCGGCGCGGAGCGAACGTTGCCGACATTCAGGTCAATCTGGTCGGCAAAGGCGAACGCGACGCGCAGAGCCACGACATCGCCAAACGCATTCGCCCGGCGATTCAACAGATCGCCGCCAAACACAACGCGCGCGTCAAAATTTCCGAAGTCCCTCCTGGGCCACCAGTACTCCAAACTCTTGTCGCTGAAATTTACGGCCCGGATTATCAGCGGCAGATGGAAATCGCAAAAAACATCCGCGACATCTTCGACAAAACGCCGGGCGTGGTGGACGTGGATTGGTACGTCGAAGACGACCAGCCGAAATTCCAGTTCGTGGTGGACAAGGAAAAAGCCGCGCTCAACGGAGTTTCCGCCGAACAGATTGCCGCCACGTTGAAAATCGCCGTTGACGGCTTGCAAGTCGGATTGGCGCATCAAGCAACGGAAAAAGAAGACCTGCCGATTGTCATGCGTTTGCCGCGCGAGCAGCGTTCCAGCATTGACGATCTGAAACAAATCAAAGTCGCCGGTTCGCAAGGCAATCTGGTTCCGCTCGGCGAACTGGTCAAAATCGTCGAGCAAACGAACGACAAAAGCATCTACCACAAAAATCTGATGCCGGTGACTTACGTGACCGGCGACGTGGCGGGCAGCGAAGAAAGTCCCGTTTACGCCATCCTGCAACTGAACGAAGCGATTGAAAAAATGAAGCTGCCGGAAGGTTACGCGCTGGAACGTTTCGTCGCTCAGCAGCCGTTCACGTCCGAAAAATTCGCCATGAAGTGGGACGGCGAATGGCACATCACTTACGAAGTTTTCCGCGATCTGGGTTTGGCGTTTGCGGCGGTGATGGTGTTGATTTACGTGCTGGTGGTTGGCTGGTTTCAATCGTTCAAAACGCCGTTTGCGATTATGGCGGCGATTCCGTTTTCGCTGGTCGGCATTTTGCCTGCGCATGGATTGATGAGCGCGTTTTTCACGGCGACTTCGATGATCGGTTTTATCGCCGGAGCCGGAATCGTCGTGCGCAATTCCATCATCCTGGTGGATTTCGTCGAGTTGCGATTGAAGGAGGGGATGCCACTTGCCGATGCTGTAGTTGACGCCGGAGCCGTGCGTTTTCGCCCGATGATGTTGACGGCGGCGGCGGTGGTGGTCGGTGCAACGGTCATTTTGTTCGATCCGATTTTTCAAGGCTTGGCCATTTCATTGATGGCGGGCGAAATCGCTTCGCTGTTGCTGTCGCGCATGACCGTGCCGATCCTGTATTACTTGAGCGAACGGAAGAAGCACTCCGCTTCGGAAACCGTAATAGACAATTTACCGGTTGAAGTCCTCGAAGAAACGGCTTCAACAGATGCCACAGAAAGCTCGCCGGGAACGGCGGCTTGATGGAAAGGAAGAACGTTATGTCACGAAAACTGTCATTTTTATCAATTGCATTGCTTGTTTCGTTGTTGGCTGTGACTGCGCTGGCTCAGGGACGTGGCCAGCAACAAGGACAAGGACAAGGCCGGATGGGCGGAATGGGGATGGGCGGCAATCAACCGCAGGATATGAAAACCATTCACGCACTGTTTGACGATCACAAGAAAATCACCCGCACCGTCAAAAACATCCGCAACGGAGTCGAAACCGTCACTGAATCGGACGATCCGAAAGTGAAAGCGCTGATCATTGAACATTCCTGGGCGATGAAAGCGCGACTGGAAAAGAAACAGCCGATTCGCCAATGGGATCCGCTGTTTGCCGAATTGTTCAAACATTCCGACAAGATCAAGATGGAACTGACGAACACGGCCAAAGGCATCAAGGTTGTCGAGACTTCCGACGACGCGTACGTCGTCAAACTGATTCAATCGCATGCAGCAGGCGTTTCGGAATTCGTCAAAGAAGGCATGCCGGTCATGCACAAACAACACGATTTGCCGGACGCGCCGAAAAAGGAAGAAACAGCGTTTGTCGGCAAAGGCGACGGCGTTGAAACCTGTCCGGTGACAGGCGAACCGGTCAACAAAAACATCAAACATGGGTTTTTTGGTCGCACGGTTTATTTCTGTTGCGAAAGCTGTCTGGAAGCTGCCAAGAAGAATCCTGAAAAATTCATCAAACCCTGAATGCCCTGAATGGTTCGATTTCCATCTCCGCGGTTGAAAACTTTTGTGCGCTGACGGACTATCGCTTCAGTGAATTGAAGTATTTCAACTGTGGAGCTTTCCCATGAAAACGAAAACAACTCCTTTCGGTGAGATCGAAATCGGCGATGCTCACTGTCATTTCTTTTCCCGCAAATTATTCGAGACGCTGATTGGCCAATCGCCTGCGCTCAGCAAAGAACCTGACCCGATTGCCAATGTCGCCGAATTGACTGGCTGGGTAATGCCTCCGTCTGATCCGGCGGAATTGGGCGGCGTCTGGGCAACCGAACTGGACAAGTTCGACGTTCAGGCGGCGATGCTCATCGCCAGCGTGCCGGGCGACGAAGATTCGGTTGCCGCTGCCGCGGCGGCTTTTCCTGAACGTTTCTTCGGCGCGTTTATGTTCGATCCAACCAAACCGGACTCTGAAATGCGCGCCAAACGGGCGTTTGACGATTTGAAGTTGAAAGTCGCCTGCCTGTTTCCGGCGATGCAGCAATACTCCATCGCCGAAAGCGAAGGCGCGCGAGCCGTCGTCGCGCTGGCCAGCGAACGACCTGGCACGGCGGTGTTCGTGCATTGCGGCGCGCTTTCGGTCGGCATACGCAAAAAGCTGGGATTGAAATCTCCGTTCGACATGCGGCGGTCAAACCCGCTGGACATTTACAAGTTGGCGGCGGAATTTCCGTCGGCGAAATTCATCGTTCCGCATTTCGGCGCTGGGATGTTCCGCGAAACGATGATGCTGGCCGATTTATGTCCGAACGTTTTGATTGACACTTCGAGCAGCAACAAATGGATGAATTACGAAACTTCGCCCGTTGATTTGCCGACGGTGTTCAAACGCGCGTTGGCCGTGGTCGGACACGAACGGTTGCTGTTCGGAACGGATTCGTCGTTTTTTCCGCGCGGATGGCACGAAGCGATTTTTTACGCGCAGGTCAATGCGCTGGTCGAAATCGGCGCCAGCGAAGAACAAGCGCAGGCGATTTTCGGCGGCAATTTGCGAAAGCTGTTCCATATCGTTTGAGGAGGCGAAATGTATTTCAAACAGTTTTATCTGGGTTGTCTGGCTCACGCTTCTTATTTGATCGGTTCTGATGGCGAAGCCGCAGTCATTGATCCGCAGCGAGATGTGAAGCAATACCTGGACGAAGCCTCCGCGCAGGGTTTCAAAATCAAATATGTGATTGAAACGCATTTGCACGCCGATTTTGTCAGCGGGCACAGGGAACTGGCCAAACGCGCTGGCGCAGAAATCGTCTTCGGTTGGAAAGCGGGCGCGCAATTTCCGCATCGCGCCGCCAAAGACGGAGACGAATTGCAGCTTGGCCAGTTGTGCCTGCGCGTGCTGGAAACTCCAGGCCACACGCCAGAAAGCATTTGCGTGTTGGTCATTGAAAACGGCGCGCCGGTCAAAGTGCTGACCGGCGATACGCTGTTCATCGGCGATGTCGGGCGGCCTGATCTGGTCGGCTCGAAAGGCTACACGCCGGAACAGATGGCCGCGATGATGTATGACAGTCTGCACGAAAAACTGATGAAGCTGGACGACGCTGTGGAGGTGTATCCGGCGCACGGCGCAGGCAGTTTGTGCGGCAAGAACATGTCCAAGGAAACGTCTTCGACCATTGGCCAGCAACGCCGGTTCAATTACGCATTGCAGCCAATGACCAAAGAGGCGTTCGTCAAAATGATGACGGCGGATTTGCCCGAAGCTCCCGCCTATTTTCCGAAAGATGCCGAAATCAATCGCACTGGCGCGGCCACGCTGGCTGACGCGACGGCCCTGGCTGCCTTGAATCCGGAAAAAATTCGCGCGCTGGCCGAAGCGGGGGCGGTAGTGTTGGACGTGCGCGATGCCGAAGCCTTTGGCGCTGGACACGTGCCCGGTTCGCTCAATATTGGTTTGGGCGGTCAGTTCGCTTCATGGGCGGGAATGCTGATTCCGATTGGCGCTCCGATTGTGATTGTGGCGGACGATTCGGCGCAGGTTGAAGAAGCAGCGCTGCGGTTGGCGCGCGTCGGGCACGAAACTCTGCGAGGTTTTTTGCATGGCGGCGTACTGGCCTGGCACGAAGCCGGATTCGACGTTGCCGCTGTGACGCAGATTACGGTGAATGAGCTGAAAGACTGGATGGACGAACAGCGTTCGTTTCAACTGATTGATGTGCGGCGTCCCGCCGAATACGCCGGATGCCACGCACCTGGAACCGTCAACGCGCCGCTTTCGCATCTGGAATCACATCTGGCTTCGTTTGATTCTGCGCGTCCGACGGCGGTGATTTGTGCAGGCGGTTATCGTTCCAGCGCAGGAGCCAGCATACTGGAACGAAAAGGCTTCAAACAGATTTATAACGTGATTGGCGGCACAGGAGCCTGGGTTAATGCGGGGTTGGCGACGGAGAGCGAATCAGATACCGCCAGTTGTCAAAAGTGAAAATAGCCGATTGCCACGCTATGTGAGGTTTTTACAGGCGTCCCAGCAGCGATTTCAATTCGACAAAAACCCGATTGTCATTCAACTCGCCAGCTTCCATTTTTACCTTCAACACGCCGGTCGGCGAAAAGCTGGCGGCTTTGTTTTCTTCCAAAAGCTTCATCAGTTTTTCGGGATCAACTTTCGCTTTTTCGCTGAGCTTGATGGAAACGCCATCTTTGACGCGGTCAATCGAAACGATGCCTATGCTCTGGGCGGCGCGGCGAATCGTGGCGAATTCAAACAGGTTTTCGACCGATTCAGGCATTCGCCCATAACGGTCGGAAATTTCTTCGTGAACGCGCGCCAGTTCTTCATCGTCGTGCGCAGAGGCGATGCGTTTGTAAGTGCGCAGTCGCTGGCTCATGTCGAAGATGTAATCGTCCGGGATTCGCACGTCCACGCCCAGGTTGAGTTGCGTGCTGATGTCTTCTTCGATTTCTTCGCCGCGCAATTCCTGCACTGTGCGTTCCAGCATTGTCGTGTACAAATCGAATCCGATGGCGTCAATGTGGCCGGATTGTTGCCCGCCCAGCAAATTGCCCGCGCCGCGCAATTCCAAATCGAGCGCCGCAATGCGGAAACCCGCACCTAGATCGGAAAATTCACGAATCGCGGCCAGGCGCTTGCGCGCAATCGGCGTCAGTTCGCGTTCGGATGGAATCAGCAGATAAGCATAAGCTCGGCGATTCGACCGCCCGACTCGGCCACGCAGTTGGTACAACTGCGACAATCCATAAGCGTCGGCGCGATTGATGATGATGGTGTTGGCGCGCGGAATGTCTATGCCGTTTTCGATGATCGTCGTCGCCACCAGCACGTCGTATTTGTAATCAACGAAATCCAGCACGGCCTGCTCCATCTCTTTTTCGCCCATCTGCCCGTGCGCTACGACGAAGCGCGCCTGTGGCACAAAGCGTTGCAAAAGCGCGGCGATTTCGTGAATGGATTCGACGCGGTTATGAACGAAAAAGACCTGCCCCTGCCGCTGCAATTCCTGTTCGATGGCGCTGCGAACGATTTGTTCGTTGAACGGAACGACGTTGGTTTGAATCGCCAGCCGGTCGCGCGGCGGAGTTTCGATCAGCGACATATCGCGCACGCCCAGCAGCGACATATTCAGCGTGCGCGGAATCGGCGTGGCGCTCATCGTCAAAACGTCCACGCGTTTTTTCAGATGCTTCAACCGTTCTTTGTGCGCGACGCCAAAGCGTTGTTCTTCGTCAACGACGACCAGCCCCAAATCCTTGAAGTTCAAATCGCGGGACAAAATGCGGTGCGTGCCGATGACGATGTCCACTTTTCCAGCTTCGATGGCGGCAACGACTTCTTTCTGTTCTTTGGGCGAACGAAAACGCGACAGCAATTCGATGCGCGCGGGAAACGCGGCAAAGCGCGAACGGAAGTTGGAAAAGTGCTGATACGCCAGCACCGTCGTAGGCGTCAGCACGGCGACCTGTTTGCCTTCCATAACGGCTTTGAACGCGGCGCGCATGGCGACTTCGGTTTTGCCGTAACCGACATCGCCGCACAGCAGCCGATCCATGGGCATTGGCTGTTCCATGTCGCGTTTGGCGTCTTCGATGGCTTTGGCCTGATCGGGCGTCAGTTCGTAAGGGAAAGCGGCTTCAAATTCCTGCTGCCAAGGAGTGTCACCGCTGAAGGCGTAGCCGGTGACGAGTTTTCGCTGCGCGTACAGCTTCAACAATTCTTCGGCCATATCGCGCATGGCGCGTTTGGCTTTGGCTTTGGTTTTAGCCCAGGCGATGCCGCCGAGTTTGTCCAGCGAAGGCGAACTCATTTCGCCGCTGGAAAATTTCTGCACCAGATCGAGCCGTTCGACAGGCACGTAAAGTCGCGCGCCATCGGCGTAAGTCAGCAGCATGAATTCGCGCTTCGGTTTTTCGGTTTTCTGCGCTTCGCCGATCATCCGCGCGTAAACTTCCGCCGCGGTCTCTTCGCCTTCAGTGTCTATCTGGATCAAACCCTGAAACTGGCCGATGCCGTGGTCAATGTGAACGACGTAATCGCCGATCTTCAAATCGCGGAAGTCGGAAATGAAGGCCGCGGATTGCGAGCGTTTTTTCCTGGAAGTTTTGACCGGCTGACCGGCGTGAACTGCTTCGTCGAAAATATCCGCTTCGGTGTAAACGCTCAGGTTGGCAGTTGGCAGAGAAAATCCAACCGAAATATCGCCAACAATCAACGTGATTAAAGATTGCGACACGCCGGTTTGTTGCGAATCCGCAATCCACAATCCGAACTCCGCAATCTCAACGCCGGGCACTTCGTATTCGGCGAGCATTTTGCGAATGCGGTCGGCAACGCCTGTGCTGGGCAACACGAAAACCGTGTGGTTGCCAACCAGAGATTGTTGTTTCAGGTCGCGCGCCAAGTCGGCAACGTGGCCGTGCCAGCGGCGAACCGAACGCGAGATGACTTCAATTTCGTTGGGTTCGGCTTCGGGCGGAAAGAGGAACAGCGGAGAGGATTGCTTTTGGCTGAAGGCGTTCAGAGTACCGCCTTCAGGCGGCTGGCTGGTTCCGCCAGCATTCCGGCTGAAGCCGGTACTCTGAACGCCAACCTCTTCAGTGCTCAACTCTTCCTGAAGCTCAAACGCTGCATTGCCCAGCAAGCGCAACTCGATGCGTTGAATTTTTTCGATCCGATTGCGCAATTCGTCAGGAGTCAAAAACAGTTTGTCAGGAGCCAGCGCCAGTTCATCAATAGACTCAGCGCGGTCATAACCAAGCTGCAATTCATCCAGCGTCGAACGAATCTGCTTTTCCAACTCCGCCGGTTCATCAACGACCAGCACCGTGTCCGTCAGGTAATCGAAAATCGAAGCGGTGTGTGGACGCGCCAACGGCATCAAGTATTCCCAACCTTGAAACTCTTCGCCTTCGTCGGCGAACACCAGCCGGTCACGTAAAGCGCGTTCGTATTTTTCATCGCTCCAATGTTCTTTCGCCAACTTTGCCCAGTGGCGAAAATCGTCCCGGCTGGCGCGTTCGTCACGCATCGGAGCGATCAACGCTTCTTTGACTTCGCGCAAGGAGCGTTGGGTTTCGGGATCGAATTCGCGTATGGAATCAATTTCGTCGCCAAAAAATTCCACGCGCATCGGGTACGGCACGCCTTCTTCCTTGTTCAAACTGGCGCTGGGCGAATAAAAATCCAGAATGCCTCCGCGCGAAGAAAATTCGCCGATACCGCCGACCGGATCGGAGCGCACATAACCAACCGCCACCAGATGTTCGATCAAATAATCCAGCGGCAGTTCCTCGCCGACTTTCAGCGCGACGACGGCTTGTTTGATTTCGTCCACGGCGACGAAACGGCGTATCAACGAACGCGCGCTGAGCAACACTATGTCGCCCATTCCGGCGGTCAATCGCCACAAAGCCAACGCTCGACTTTCCAGAATCTCCGCGTGCGGCGACGTTCCGCTGTACGGGTCGCTTTCCGAAGTCGGAAGCGTGAAGACTTCGTTCTCGCATTCTTCGCGGCGATTCAGTTGGCAATAAAAAAAGCGCAGGTCGCGTTCCAGGTCTTCCAGATCGCGGTTGCGCTGGCTGACGACGGCCAATCGTTTGCCGGTTGCGCGTTGCAGCGTCGCCAACATCAACGCTTTTGCTCCGCTGCCCAGGCCAGCGATGGACACGACGCGGCGACCGGCAGTGATGTCGGCAAACAGGCGCTGAAAAGTTTTCTCTTGTTGCAGCATCTTCGTTTACTTCTCGGTTTACTTCTGGCCGTAACGCTCGGCAATTCGTTCAATCACGTCTGTTGTCGAACATCCTTCGACAAAGGCCAGGCTCATCACCTGGCCGCCAGCGGCTTCGACTTCTTCGCGGCCAATGATGGCGTCAAGTCCCCAATCGCCGCCTTTGACCAGAATGTCGGGCAACAACGCCGCGATGATTTCGCGCGGAGTCGGTTCGTCGAACACGGTCACGAAATCTACGCAAGCCAGCGCCGCCATGACTTCTGAACGTTCGGCTTCGGTCAAGATAGGGCGTTTGTCGCCTTTCAGTTCGCGGACGCTGCGGTCGCTATTCAAGGCGACGATCAAGGCATCGCCCAACGCGCGCGCTTGTTGCAGGTAACGCACGTGTCCGGGATGCAGCAGGTCGAAACAGCCGTTGGTGAAGACGACCTTCTTTCCAGCTTGGCGAAAACGGTCGCGTTCGGTTCGCAATTGGTCGAGCGAGAGGATTTTCATAAGTCGCGCATCTTATTGAATGGGGTGAACCGAAACAAGCGCGATGGCTGACTTTACTGAGCCAATCGGTTGTTTGAGAATGCAAACTCGTTTTCGACCTCTTCATCACAGGAGTTTTTTATTTTGACTATCAACGATCCAAACACGATTGAAACCATCTTGAACCAAAGCCGGACGATTGCCGTCGTCGGTTTGTCGTCAAACCCGATGCGACCGAGTTATGACGTTGCCGGTTATTTGCAACGCAATGGGTATCGCATCATTCCGGTCAATCCGAATGAAACTGAAGTGTTGGGCGAAAAAGCTTACGCGAGTTTGGCCGATGTGCCGGAACCGCTCGATCTGGTGGACATTTTTCGCCGTTCGGAAGAAGCGGGGCATCACGTAAATGAAGCGATTCGGTTGGGAGCCAAAGCCGTCTGGATGCAGGATGGCGTGATTGATGAAGCGGCGGCTCAGCGAGCGTTGGATGCGGGCTTGCTGGTTGTGATGGATGATTGCATCCTGCGACAGCACGTTCGGCGAAGAAGATGAGCAATGGTCGGTAAACACAGCAAAGGGCAGTCAGGAACTTCCTGAACTGCCCTTTGCTTTCGGACACGGGTCGAGGGAAAACGTTTACAGTCTTCCAACCGATAGATAATTGAGCGGATTGACCGGACGGTCGTGCAACCGAACTTCGTAATGGCAGTGCGGCGCCGTGGAACGACCGGTGCTGCCGACAGCGCCAATTTGTTTGCCGCGCGCGATATGCTGGCCGACTTCCACGTCAATGCGGGACATGTGGCCGTATCGAGTCGTGATGCCGTAACCGTGGTCAATCACCACCACGTTGCCGTAACCGCCAAACACTCCCGCGAAGATGACGATTCCATCCGCCGTGGATTGAATCGGAGTGCCGTGATTGGTGGCAATGTCCAAACCGCCGTGCGATTCAGTACCGCCTCCGCCAAACGGATTGCGTCGCCAACCAAATCCGTCCGTGATGTATCCGCGAACAGGCCATCCGCTCGGCGTCGAAGAAAGTCGGATTTGATTCTTGTCAAACACGTCCTTGATCTGGCGCAATTCGCTTTCCAACGCAGCGGTGACACGTTCCATGTCGCTGACACTGGCGTCTGAATCGGGGCCTCCCTGGCCAATGTTGGCGCTGATGTCGGATTGGCGACTGAGGCCGGAAGCTTCGGCCAGTTTGCGCTGCGTGGTATCGAGCGCTGCCAGACGGTTTTGCAAAATGTCGTATTTGCTTTGGGCTTCCTGGTTCTTTTCGCGGAGCAGACGGTTTTCGGACTGAATGAGATTGAGTTTGGCGACGACGACAGCGTGTTGCGCGAGCCGATAAGCGCCATACCCCACGGTCAGCAAGCCGACAGCGGCAAAGCCTAAAATGGCGTAAAGCACATTGTGCGGGACATTTATTTTTCTGAGTTGAGATTTAGCAGTCGGAGCAAAAACAAAAGTATAAAAACGTTTGTCTTCTTTCATCAGATTAACACTCCTCGCTGAAGGTCACTGCAAGCAGCAAATCCTGAGCGTGGAAAACCACACTGCTCAAAAAGCAAGTTTTTTCAGTGGGCTGTGAGTTTTTATGAACAACTTATTTTTATTGTCGTCGGGGGAAACTCACACGGGACGTAAAATCAATGACGACAAAGCACCAAAACGATGGCGAAAACTAGCATAGCCATAGCGCCGATTTCAACCGAAGTCTGGCCAGGACAGGCATTGCGATTGGCTAAGTGCGGAAATAGCAGTGTTTAGGCTGGATGATTGATCCGAAAAAGTTCTCAGAAATCCGAAATTTCGGAACAGACGAACGGATTTTTGAATTTACATTGTTCAACGGAATTGTTTTGGTGCGATTGCGGCAGTGACGGACAAGGAGATGGAATTCTGTTCGTTCATAATAGTCGGTTGAATAACTTTTCAGCCGACAGGGCATTTGTTAGACTCCAAGTCACTTGACCGAAGTAAATCCGCATCCGTGACAACCAAATTAACCGCCGAGACTGAGATGTGAGGTAACGCAATGAAATTCCTATCGAATCGCAGAATGAAGCTGGTCGCCGGGTTGGCTATTGCGCTGGCCGTCGCGCTGAGCGTCAGCCCGCTGTTGGTCAACGACCAGACGTTTGCCCAGGCCGGGCGTAAGACTTCGGAAAATCAAAAGAAGAATCCGAATGCCAGCGGCAACCCGGAAGAAGCCGCGCGTCAGGAACAGGAAAAGAGAGATCGGCAGAAAATTGACAAGACGCAGCCTCCGGCCACCATGAGCATTGATACCAATGTCGTCAACGTCGAGGCCGTTGTGTACAACAAAAAGACCGGTTCGATTCTCGGCGGATTGAAGAAAGAGAATTTTGAAATTTACGAAGACGGCATCAAACAGGAAATCGAAAACTTCGCTACGCCGGAAGCTCCGGTGACGATGGTGTTGCTGCTGGAATACAGCAAACTGGTGGATGTGTTGGGCAGCCCAGCCGGCGGTTTTTTTGAATTTGGCCGCGTTGAAATTCTGCGACCGGCTTATGAATTCGTCAGCCGCTTTGTCCAGCCCAAAGATTTCATTTCAGTCGTCGCGTATGACATTCGCCCAACGCCGCTGGTGGATTTCACCGATGACAAATCCAAACTTATGGCAGCGGTCAATCTGCTGATTCGCAACAATCCGGCCTTCAGCGAAAGCAATTTGTTCGATGCGCTGAATCTGGTGTTGAAAGGCGGCAAAGGCGACAGCGTGGTGCTGGAAGAGAACAAGTCCAAATCCGACACCACTGAATATGCCGGGTTGGAAGAGGTCAATTCCCGAACGGCGATTTTGCTGGTCAGTTCCGGTCTGGATACATTCAGCAAAATCAATTTCGATCAGGCGCGCAAGATTGTCGAAAACGCAGGCGTGCCGATTTACGTGATTGGCACGGGCAATCTGTTCATGAAGCTTTATGACAATCATCCGGCGATGGACCCCAGCCGCGGCGGAGTGCTGGTTGCGGGTGGCATTCGCATTGATCGGCTTTCGATGCTGCAGGCGCAAAATACGCTCAAGACCTTTGCCGATTCGACCGGCGGAAAGTATTTTCCCGTCACTTTCGCTGGAGAAATTCCGAACGTGTTGCAATCCGTTTCGGCGCTGGTTCGCAACCAATATAGTTTGGGTTACACGCCGACCAATACCCGCCAGGAAGGCAAACGCCGCAAGATTCAGGTCAAGGTCAACCTGGGCGACCAGATTGACCCGAAATTGGTCGTCATTCAGCATCGCCAGAGTTATGTCGAAGAGAAAATCGGACAAAAGAAATAAACTGAGTGCGGGAACGAATTGAAATTATCAATCAACGAATCGCGGCTGCGTGTGAACGCGCAGGCCGCGATTTTTTTGACGTGACGCTGGTTGCAGTCAGCAAAACCGTGGAACCGGCGCGCATTCGCCAGGCCATCGAAGCCGGTGTTCGCGTGTTGGGCGAAAATCGTGTGCAGGAAGCCGCCGGGAAAATCCCTGAACTGGCCGATGTGGTCGCCGCGCACAACGTCGCCTGGCATTTGATCGGCCATCTGCAATCGAACAAGGCTCGGCGAGCCGTCGAATTGTTTTCTGCAATCCAATCCGTGGACAGTTTCAAACTGGCGGAACGATTGAACAGCGTTGCCGATGAATTAGGGAAACGGTTGCCGGTGTTTATAGAAGTCAATCTGGGCGGCGAAGATTCCAAGTCGGGCGTTGCGCCGGATGAAGTTTTGCCACTGTGCGAACAAGTCGCTAAACTGTCCGCGCTTGAGCTTGGAGGATTGATGACGGTTCCGCCTTATCTGGACGATCCGAATGATGTTCGTCCGTTTTTTCGCCGGTTGCGCGCGCTGCGCGATGAAGCCCGACAGGCAGGAATCGTCGGCAACGAGTTCAAGGAGCTTTCGATGGGAATGAGCCACGATTTCGAAGTCGCCATCGAAGAAGGCGCGACGCTCGTTCGCATCGGCACGGCGCTGTTCGGTTCGCGCGCCTGATGGCGTTTCAGCTTTTCAATCATCTTCTGTTTTTCTTCAACCCTGACGGATCAACGTTATGAGCTTCTTTCTTTCAGCTTCTGCCGGAATGTTGTTGCGCCGATTGGCCGAAATTTTTGGTAGCCTGGTCTGGCTGGCAATCCTGACGATCATCGGTGGAATTATCGTTTTGTTGATCATTCGTTGGGTGATTGATGTGGCTCAGATAAATCCGTTCGGCAGAGTGGTGTATTACCTGCGCCGACCGACTGACGATCTACTGGCTCGTGCGCATAACTCACAGTTTTATTACCCGCTTCGTCGTGCTCTGAAATTCAATCCGGCAATCCTGATTGCAATCGTTTCGATGGCGATCATCGGGTATGTGTCGTGGATGATGGCGAGAAATCTGATGACGATTCTCGATGATCTGGCAAAGTGCCTGACAGCTTTCGGCAGTGGGAGCGTGATTGCCGGAATTCAGTATCTGGTTGGCAGTCTGCTGATGGTCGTCATTTACGGGTTGATGCTGATGATGACGGTGATCTTCGTCAACTGGATTTCGGGATTGTTTGCCGGTTGGTCGTTTCGCGCAGAACGACGATTGGCCCCGCTGTTGCGGTTTTTTGAGTTCGGCGGAACTTATGCCGGATGGGCGTTTTTGATTCTGTGGCTGACGCTGTATCTGGCTTCGATCATCGTTCAAAACAGCTTTTTCTAAAATCCTCTTTGGCAAACTGCGTTGATCAAACTGACGGATAAAGATGGCGGTGTGATGTTCGCCGTTCGAGTGCAGCCGCGCGCTTCGCGCAGCGGAGTGGCTGGCGAGTTGGATGGCGCGCTGAAAATTCGCCTGGCTGCGCCTCCGGTTGACGGCGAAGCCAACGAAGAATTGATTCGTGTTCTGGCCAAATTGTTTGATATGCCGCGAGCACAGATTGCCATTGCCTCTGGCCAGACCTCAAAAAACAAACTGATTCACATTGCAGGAATGTCGGCAGACAAGGCCGGAGAGATTTTGCAGTCGGTGCTTGGCGCTTGAGCGAATTCAGAAAATCCAGCCTCAATCGAATTTCGGCATGTGGCCGGCATGGCCGTTGCTTTTGGAAAGCTGGTTCGCCAGGGCGCGCTTTTCGTAATCGTCGGCGAGTTCCTCCAGCAGCCGTATGACTTCGCGCAACCGCAACGAAGTGTCAGTCATTTCCAGCAAGTCTTGTTTGTCGCTGACGTCAATGTCCAGATACGCCGCCAATATGAAAGATAACGCCTGAGGATCGTCCGGCAGGTCAGGCATGGCTTCGTCATCTGCATCTTTTTCGCCGCGAAGTTTTCGAATGATGGCGGACAAACGCACAAACAAGGACTTGGCCTGTTGGACTTCGTTCGATAAATCGTCAAAGGCAATGTCGTCGTCAAAAAATTCTATCTGCGCCTGTATGTAAGGCTCGCCTTCAATGTAGCCCACCAGATGAAACCGCGAAACACCAACGCACAAAATGTTCGAGCGCCCGTCGGGGAGTTCCTGTTGCACGGCGATTTCGACAGCGCAGCCAATGCTGCCCAGCGGCAATCGTTCGGATTCCAGCATGATTTCATCGTTGCGATAAATGATGCCGAAGGTTTTATCGCCAGCCACCAGGTCTTTGACCATTTGCCGGTATCGCGGTTCGAAGATGTGCAATGGCGTGACCGCTCCGGGAAACTGCACCAGCGGGAGCGGGAAGATAGGGATGATGCGATGTGCGTCCATAACGGCATTCTACGACCATTCGCAGACGCTGCGCCAGTTGCGGCGAACGCCCGAAATCACGCAGCTTTGCGCAACCACGCCATTGGAATATCGGCTTCGCATCCGCCGCCGACGCTGCGAATGCGATTTTCCAATCGGCCTTCGATTCTGAATCCGAGTTTCTGGTAAAACGCTATGGCTTTTTGATTGCTTTCACGTGCGATCAATTCGATGCGGAAAATATCCGGGCGTTCCTGTTCGACGCGTCGCAGCAATTCAGTAAACAGTGCTTTTCCTGCCCCCATCCCCTGGTGAGTCGGATGCACGGCGATGGTCAGTTCGCCCAGCACGTGAGCGAAGGCGCGCAGCCCCAGCGAGTAACAGTGAATTTCGCCCATGATCGGCCCGTCATTCGTTTCGCGCGCTGTCAGGCAAACGCCGCTTTCCAGCGATTTGCCTAGAAATTGTCGGACGTACTCTTCGGAAATTTCTTCAGCGGTTCTGGCCAAGCCGCCTTCAGTTGCGGCGACTGCCCTGTAAAGTTCGACAAGGAAGGCCAGATCGTTCAGTGAAGCTGTCTGGATCAACAAGGTTCGTGTTCTCCGGTTGAAAGATTGATCGTCGTCAGGCATGTGAGCGCCCACCATTGTAATAACCACGTGAATCTGCGTTTTGGCAACAACGGATTGACTTCTTTTCGAGCGCGGCGACAGAATTGCACCGATGCAATCCTTTCATGAAATCACACCGCTGTTGGTGAATTGGCGACAAGGGGATGAACAAGCCCTGGCGCAGTTGTTGCCGATTGTTTATCAGGAGCTGCGTAAAATCGCCGACGGTTATTTGCGGCGCGAACGCTCCGACCACACGCTGCAACCCACGGCGCTGATTCATGAAGCCTATATGCGATTGGTGGATCAAAGCCTGCCTCAGTGGCAGAACCGCGCGCATTTTTATGGAGTGGCGGCTCAATTGATGCGCCAGATTCTGGTCGAACACGCGCGAGCGCAATTGGCTCAAAAACGCGGCGGCGGAGCGGAACAGATCGAACTCGAAGACGCGCTGAATTACGCCCCCGAAAAAGCCGCCGAATTGGTGGCGCTGGACGACGCATTGAAGTCTCTGGCCGAATTCGACGAACGCAAAAGCCGTCTGATCGAACTGCGATATTTCGGCGGATTATCGGTTGAAGAAACCGCGCATGTGATGAATGTTTCTATGGCCACCATCACGCGCGAACAGCGATTGGCGCAAGCCTGGTTGCGCCAGGCGTTGCGGAAAAATTGATATGACTCCTGAACGTTGGCGCAAAATAGAATCCATTTTTCAGACCGTTGTCGAAAAACCCAAGCCTGAACGACAACTGATGCTGACGCAATACTGCGGCAACGATCCAGATTTGCGCCGCGAAGTCGAAGCGCTGCTTAACGAAGACGACACCAGCGATTTCGACGATTTCATTCAAGCCCCAATCAAAGACGTGGCTCGTTCGCTTCCCCAATCAAACTCGGACAATTACATCGGGCGGAACATCGGGCCGTATCAAGTGGTCAAACTGCTTGGTCAGGGAGGAATGGGCGCGGTTTATCTGGCCGAACGCGCGGACGCCGAATTTTATCGCCAGGTGGCATTGAAGATAGTTCGGCGCGGAATGGATTCCAATTTCGTGTTGAAACGATTCCGCATGGAGCGACAGATTCTGGCGACGCTTGAACATCCGAACATAGCGCAATTGCTGGATGGCGGCACGACCGCAGATGGATTGCCCTATTTCGTGATGGAGTATGTGCAGGGGCAGCCGCTGACCGAATACTGCGACGCGCGCGAAATCTCGTTGGCGGAGCGGTTGAAATTGTTTTTGTCAGTTTGTGCGGCGGTTCAACACGCGCATCAGAAATTGATAGTTCACCGCGATTTGAAACCGAACAACATTCTGGTAACCGCCGATGGCATTCCGAAGTTGCTGGATTTCGGCATTGCCAAGCTGCTCGATCCTGCTTTGTCGCCGACGCCAGTCACACGCACCCAGACTTCCATGCGTCTGATGACGCCCGATTACGCCAGTCCTGAACAAGTGCGCGGTCTGCCCGTGACCACCGCCAGCGATGTTTACACGCTGGGAGTAATTTTGTTTGAGTTGCTGACCGGCGCGCGGCCTTATCAATTTGAAACCTATTCGCCGGCTGAAATCGAACGAGCCATTTGCGACACCGAAATCGAACGTCCCAGCGCGCTGGCCGAAAGAGTGAAGGCTGAAAGCGGAACGACGAAGGAAAGACATTCATCCTTCCGCCTTCATCCTTCATCCTTGAAAGGCGATCTGGACAACATCGTGCTGATGGCGTTGCGAAAAGAACCGGAGCGCCGTTACCAGTCGGTCGAACAACTGGCTGAAGACATTCGCTGTTATCTGCAAGGTCGCCCAATCAGCGCGCGCCGCGAAAGCGCGATGTATAGAGCGGGCAAATTCGTTCGACGCAACAAACTGGCTGTTGCGGCTGCAACGCTGGTCTTTTTCAGTTTGCTGGGCGGAATCGTGACGACGACGCGCGCCGCGCGCATCGCCGAAACCGAACGCTTGCGTGCCGAAGCCAATCTGGTCGAAGCGCAGACGCAGCGCGCCGAAGCCGACCGCCAACGTTTGATTGCCGAAGAGCAGCGGCAGATCGCCGAAGCCGAAACCGCTGAAGCCAATTTGCAGCGGCAGATTGCCGAAGCTCAGCGCGCCGAAGCCGACGCTCAACGTCGCAACGCCGAAACTCAACAGGAACGCGCCGAACGCCGTTTTGCCCAGGTGCGAAAACTGGCCAACACATTTCTGTTCGATTTTCACGACAAAATCGCCGCCCTGCCCGGTTCGACCGAAGCGCGCGAGATGGTGGTAAAAACTGCGCTGGAATATCTGGACAGTCTGGCCAAAGAAGCGGAAGGCGATGTTGCCTTACAAAACGAACTGGCCGCTGCCTATCTGCGAATCGGCGACGTGCAAGGTTTCCCGCGTCAGGCGAATCTGGGTCACAGGGATGCGGCGTTGGTCAGTTATCGTCGCAGCCTGGAACTGTCCGAACGATTGCGCGCAAAAGGACAGAAAGATGTCGCATTGCTCAGACGATTGGCTGAAACCTATGGCAAAGCCGCTGAAGTCGCCCGTTTCATGAACAAACAGGCCGATGCCAAAGAGTCATATCAAAAAGCTCTGGTCGTAGGAGAGCAATTGCTTGATTTGGATGGAAAGGACGAAGTCGGACACCATACGGTCGCCATGGTTTACGAAGGGCTTGGCAATCTGGCGAATCTGGATGGCAACAACACCACTTTGGGGATGGAGTACCTGCGCCGGTCGTCGGCTGCGGTGGAACGCTGGGTGAAGGAAGTCCCTTCCGAACGTGCTCGCCTGACTTTGGCGACAAATCATTTGCAACTCGGCGGCAAATTGCAGCAGATGGGGGCAACCGAGGAAGCGGAAGAAACTTTGAACAAGGGCGTGGTGATTCTGAGCGAGTTTCTGAAAACATCGCCCGATCATCTCAAAGCGAAATCGGTTCTTTCAGACCTGTACAGCGAGTTGGGCAGCGTGGCCAAGGCCAAGGAAAATTTCAGGGAGGCGGCAAGCCATTTGCGGCGCTCGATGACAATGTATGAAGAGATGGCCGCGCAAGACCCACGTAACGCTCTTGCGCGCTTGAACTTTCGTTATCAGGCTTCGCGGCTCGGAGAAGTTTTGCTTGATTTCGATCCGGCGCAGGCTGTGACCTTGCTGCGCAAATCACTGGATCGCGGCCCGGACGCCAGACCGCTGTCGCCGGAATCGCGCGTTCACCAATTGTTCACTTCGCTGAATCTGGCTCGCGCTTTGTGGCTGACTGGCGACCGGCAAGGCGCAGAATTGATCGTGCGCGATCTGCAAAACCTGCTACAAACCGTTCCCGCCAGCAAAATTTATGCGTCGGGTTTTTTCACGCATAACGCTTATCTCCGCATAGGAAATTTGTTGACGGATATGGGCGATGTGTCTGGCGGACTGAATTCGCTGCACCAATCGTTGCAAACACTTCAGACGTATATCGCTGCCACTCCGCAATTCGCCGCTTATCGTCGGGAACTGTCAAACTGTTACGACGCGCTTGGTCATTACCATACGAAACTCGCCGAACGCCCCGGAACTCCCGTTGACCAACAAGCTGCCGCCTGGAAAGAAGCGCGCAGTTGGTATCAACAAAATCTCGCCATTTTACAGGAGCATCAGAAGCATTCGCCTAACGACAGCCAGAGCGCCAAATATGTTTTGCAAGCTTCCAAAAACATCGCGCAATGCGAATCCGCCTTGGTGAGTTTGAACGCCAAACAGCAACGCTGAGCGAGCATCCTGGCCGCTCAACCAATCCCACCGCTTTCTATAAACAAAATCGCCCAATAAAAAAAAGTTTTCGGACGATGACGAACTTTGCCGTTCTTTTTCGCCTGTCTGGTTGAGGCGCAAAAAAGCGCGATTCAAGCGAATCGCGGAAACTTTCTGTTTCAATCAACCAACACTTACACAGGAGAAGAACCACATGAAAAATCAGTTTAACGATCGGTCAATTTTTGAATATGTCATCAACAGTCACATCGCCAAATTCAAAACCACGTTGGGGATGGTTTGCCTGTTGGCGTTGACTGTGGCGGTTGGATTGGCTGCCGGATGTTTCGCTGCTTCGGCTGAGGCCAAGTCAGCGGCCAGCGCCCCGTCCGCAGTCAATTTGACTCCGGAACAGATGGAAGCGGCGGTCGAAGAATACTTTGACTCAATCGCTTCGATGAATGTGCAGCGGTTTGTGAACAACTTTGCGCCGGATGGCGTGTTGGAAGACCCCGTCGGAACTCCGCCAGTGCAAGGAACGCAGGCCATCGCCGCTTTCTTCGGCGCAATCACCGCTCCGTTCAGCGACATCAAAGCCAAGGTTCAGGAAGTGATTCCCTGCGGTCAGGAAGCCGCCGTGAACTGGAAGCTCAATCTGAAGACGACCAACGGCAAAAGAATCACGATTGACGGCATGGGGGTGTTCAAATTCGATCAGTCTGGGAAGCTGGTGTCGGTAAGAGAGTTTTGGGACTTGGGTGCGTTTCTGGAGCAACTGCAAAACTAACGGCAAAGAACTGTGGGCAGTATGTGAGCCTAACCTCACATACTGCCATTTCCATGGACAAATCAGGCTGTTGTTTCGGACTCGGCAGGTTCGTTTAAGTTGGCCAGGACAGTTGCCAAATCTCCATTCAGCATCGCCGCGACGTTCAATCGCAATCCGGGAAAGACGCAGCTTTCGACAATTCCATTTTCGTTCGGTTGCAACAAAACATACTGCTCATCCTGCAAACTGAACCAGTCAATTTGCTCATCGTACACACGCCAGACGATGTATTCCTGCACGCCGTTGCGACGATACACATTCAACTTTTCACGCAAATCATACGACGCGCTGCTTGATGCAATTTCGACGATTAACTCCGGCGAACCTTCCAAGTAATCGTCTTCATTAACACGTGCTTTTCCACCTCGAGCCTCTTCGATCCAAAGCACGGCGTCAGGCTGTGGTTCGTTATCTGTGTCCAAACGAAGCGTAACATTGTCGCCAAAATCTATCCCAGAAGACTGGACATAGTAATTTCCAAGCCAGGTCATAATCTTTCCATGTGGCTTTCCATGGTGTTTTACCCTTACAGGTGATGGCATATAAACAACTCCTTCGATCAATTCAGCTTTTTTTACTTCAGGCATTGCGTGATATCGGCGCTCGAATTCGGCGCGAGTTAAATGGTCGCCCGGTTCCAACGGCAGAGGCTGGTCGGTTTTGGGCGAAGCAGGAGTTGCCAAAGCAAGTGGAGTTGCTGCTTTCTGAAATGTCATCGCTGTCGCCATAAATTACTCTCGCTTTCTTAAGTTTTGACGGCACGAATTATAGCCTGTTCGGGTCAGACAGACGATCAAAAGCCTGCTTACGAGAGTTGTTCGACAAGCAGGCTGGAGATGGTTTTGGTTTTGCCGGTTTGTTACTCATTGACTTTCAAAACCGCTAAAAACGCTTCCTGAGGAATTTCGACTTTGCCGACGCGCTTCATGCGCTTTTTTCCTTCTTTCTGCTTTTCAAGCAATTTGCGTTTGCGCGAAATGTCGCCGCCGTAACATTTGGCCAGCACGTTTTTGCCGACGGCTTTGATGGTTTCGCGGGCGATGACGCGCGAACCGATCGCGGCTTGAATGGCGACTTCGAACATCTGGCGAGGAATCAGCTTCCGCATTTTGTCCACCAGCATGCGGCCACGCGAATATGCCACGTCTTTGTGAACGATCAGCGACAGCGCGTCCACTTGATCGCCAGCAACCATAATGTCCAGCTTGACCAGATCAGAGTCTCGATACCCGGCCAGGTGATAATCCAGCGAAGCATATCCGCGCGAAATGGATTTGAGCCGGTCGAAAAAGTCCAGCACGATTTCATTCAACGGCAATTCATAAGTCAACCGCACGCGCGTCGGCGCTACGTAATCAAAGGCTTTTTGAATGCCTCGTTTTTCGTCCAGCAAAGCCAGAATACCGCCCAGAAATTCTTCATTGGTCAGGATCATCGCCGTGATGATCGGTTCTTCAAATTTGACGATGTCGCCGGACGGCGGCAGCTTTGACGGATTATCAACTTCGTGAACATCGCCGCGCACGTCTGTGATGCGGTAACGCACTCCCGGAGCGGTGGTAATCAGGTCAACTTTGAATTCACGCTCCAATCGCTCCTGCACGATTTCCATGTGCAGCAATCCCAGAAAGCCGCAGCGGAAACCGAAACCGAGCGCTGTCGAAACTTCCGGCTCAAAAAAGAATGACGAATCGTTCAAGCGAAGTTTTTCCAAGGCTTCGCGCAATTCGACATATTGATTCGGCTCAATCGGATAAAGTCCGGCGAAGACCATCGGTTTGATTTCCTGAAATCCGGGAAAAGGTTCATTGGTTGGTCGTGCGGCCTCGGTGACGGTGTCGCCTATGCTGACATCGGCGACGGTTTTGATGTTGGCCACAATGAAGCCCACTTCGCCTGCGCCGAATTTTTCGATTGGGCGCGGTTTCGGAGTCAGCACGCCCAGGTCTTCAATCTCGTGCGTAGTGCCTTTTGCCATCAGCCGAATTTTCATCCCCTTGCGCAATTCGCCGTCAATCACGCGAACCATGACGATGACGCCACGATACGGATCGAACCACGAATCAAAAATCAGCGCCTTCAGCGGAGCTTCGCTGGAACCTTTTGGCGGCGGAATTTCATGAACGATGGCTTCCAGAATTTCGGCAATACCGATGCCGGCTTTGGCCGAAGCCAGCACCGCATTGTGCGTGCCCAATCCAATGACCTGTTCGATTTGCTCTTTGACTTTTTCGGGGTCTGCGCCCGGCAGGTCAATTTTGTTGATGACCGGAATCAGTTCCAGATGGTGGTCAACCGCCAGATAGGCATTGGCCAGCGTTTGCGCTTCGACGCCCTGACTGGCGTCCACGATCAACAACGCGCCTTCGCAAGCGGAAAGACTGCGCGAGACTTCGTAACTGAAATCCACATGGCCGGGTGTATCAATCAAATTGAGAATGTAATTCTGCCCGTCCTGGGCCTTGTAATTCAGGCGAACGGCGTGGGCTTTGATGGTGATGCCGCGCTCGCGTTCCAAATCCATGGCGTCGAGTACCTGATCGGACATCTCCCGCTGTTCCAGAGCGCCGGTTGATTCCAACAACCGGTCGGAAAGCGTGGTTTTGCCGTGGTCAATGTGAGCGATGATGGAAAAATTGCGAATGTTCGATGACATAAATGATGATCTTTAACTCCAAAATGAGGCTGGTAAGTTGGAGAATACAGGCGCAGACAGCGAAAATCAAAACACGATTTTAATCGGCTTTGTTTTCCAGGCTGCGCCACAGATACCACGAGGCAATGGAACAATACGGTCGCCAGCCGTTTTTGTCTGCTACTTGTTCAATCTGCTCGGCGTTGGGCAAGTCATCAAAACCGTAAGCCAGTTGAATACCTCGCCGAATGCCGAGGTCGCCGACCGGCAGAACGTCAAATCTGCCCAGCGAGAAAATCAGAAACATATGCACAGTCCAAACGCCAATGCCTTTGACGGTTGTCAGCATTTCTATGATTTCGTCGTCGGTCATTTTGGACAGACGGTTGAATTTCAGCGTGCCGTCTTCGGTTTTGGCGGCAATGTCTTTGATGTACGAAATTTTGGGGAATGAAATGCCCGTCGCGCGCAGGTCTTCGTCCGGCGTGGCCAGAATCTGTTCCGGTTTGGGCGAACGAGTCGGCGAGTACAAAGCCAGAAAGCGTTTGTGAATCGTATCTGCCGCTTTGGTCGAAAGTTGCTGAGAAATGATCGAACCCACCAGCGTGTGAAAGTATCGTGTGTGAGGGCGAATGCGACATGGGCCGTACTGTTTGATCAACGCGCCAAGTCGTTTATCGCGGCGCGCCAGCGTGCGTTCGGCTTTGGCCAATTCTTCAACGAACGATTCGAGTTTGCTCAAGTTGTGTGCAATGCCTCCTGTTGAAATGTGCGCGCGGCAATATAGCAAAGTTCGATGGACAAAAGTTGGTGTGGTTGACCGATTACAACCTGTGTAATAAAAAGCCTGCTCTCAATTGCGGAGGCGCATCTGGTCTGGTGACTGGCGCGGTCTTCAAAACCGTTGGACGTGCGCGTGAGCGTGCGCCGGTCGGGTTCGATTCCCACACGCCTCCGCCACCTTTCTTTATTTCAATTCAAAATCAGGTCAATTCAAAATCAGGCGAGGTTGTGTTCGAGCCGGCTATTTTTGCGTGAGCGTCAGGCCTTCGCGGGCGATGCGGTAATGGATGACGTGGCCTCCAGCTTTGGCCAGCGCGGTTTCGACATCGGCTTTGCGACCGGGTTGGCAATAAAACGCGACGCAACCTCCGCCGCCTGCGCCGCAGACTTTGGCCGCTTCGCCGCCATTTTGTTTGGCGATTTCGATCAGTTCATCAATGAACGGAGTGGTGATGGTTGGAACCAGTTCGCGCCGGCTGGCCCATTCTTCGGCAAATATCGCGCCGATATTGTCGAACGCTTTTGCCGTCAAGGCTTCGTCAATTTTCAGCGCCGTGTCGCGTATGCGGTCGAAGCGTTCGACAATGTCGCCTTCGCGGTCAATGTGTTTCTTGTACATTTCCCAGTTGTTGATGCCGGAATTGCGCGGCGCTCCGGTGAAACACAACGCGACGCGGCTTTCCAATTCATCCAGGTCGGTGACGACTTCTTCGCGCACTACGCCTTCGACATCCAGTTTGACGCGCGAGACTCGGCCATACACGGCAGGGAAGTAATCCTGATACCCGGCTGGCACTTTCAATACCTGCGTTTCGATATTGATGGCAATGAACGGCAACCGTTCGGTTGGGTAACGACCGCCGACCAGTTGATTCAGCACTCCGCAGACGGCAATGTTCAATGCCGATGAACCAGCCAGTCCCGCACCCGCCGGAGCCATGCAATCGGTTGTGATGTTCAATCCGGTTTGCGGTTTGAAGTGATAAATCAGCTTGGAGATCAATGACAGTTCATCGTCGCCGCGAAGCTCTTCCAGCGAATTGGCTTCGACGCGAAGGCCGCGATCTTTGGATTCGACGACGAATTTGCCGTCGTCGCGTGTTTCCAGTCGGCAGCGCGCGTATTGGTCAATGGCAAAGTTGATGGTTTGGGTATTGTCGTGAAACAGATACAGCGGCCACAGGTCAATCGTGCCTCCGGCCAGGTCAATGCGCGTAGGCGCTTGCGATTCGATAATCAACGAAAACCTCCTGAAAGATGGAAATGATTGCGGGGTCAGATGTGGTGAGAGCCGATTTGTCTGGGTCTGCCGGGGCGATGTTTGTCCGAAGGCAATCGGTCAATGACGATCTTTTCTTCTTCCTTCATTTCTTTGACGGAATCCTTGCGAACGGTATCAATGGCTTCGTGAAACGTCTCGTGCAATTTTTCGTGAATCAGAGCCGGTTCAATCGGCTCCATTTCCGGCACGCGACGACCGACGACATAAACTTCCAGCAGGTAAAGGGTCAGAGCAATGGCAATGGCGATGGCAAAGGCAACCAGCAACAACATCCCGGCTTGTTGCACGCGCCCGATGATGACGACTATGGCTCCGCTGAAAGTGTATCCCAATCCGATCAGCACCAGCGACCAGGCTCCGCAACTTGCCATCGTCAATGGCAGAAACCGTCGTAACCTCATGTGAGCGAAACCCCAGAATACCGCGCTTGCGGTTCGCAGCCCGTAAACATATTTGACCAGAAAGATCGAATAAAGGCCGAATCGCGCGCAGAGTTTTTCCAGTCTGGGTTGAGCGCGCTGATAAAACGTTCGGTGTTTGATCCATTCTTTGCCGCGATGCCCGACCAGATAGCTCAGGGAATCGCCGACGAATCCGCCCAGCGTGCTGACCAACAACGCTTCGCCAAAACTGAACAGCCCGTAATGAGCCAGAACTCCGGCGAAAAGCAGAGTCAGGTCGCCTTCGATCATCACGCCGAAGAAAACCGCCCACAGGCCATATTCTCTGATTAAATCTTCGATTAGCATCAATCACAGGCTGATGACGGCAAGGAAACCGCAGGCAATCTTGCGAAGATGGCCAGCGTTTAACTTGCCCTGACATTACTGAAAGCGCATTCGCCTGAGCCTGCACGGTACAGACTGGGAATGCGGCATAGATTCATCGGTCAGTGAAAAGGCACCACTTTGCGCGCGATGGTTTGCAGCGATTGTTCAGGCGCGCCGTCCCTTGAGCGGCGTAAAAGATACTTGAAGCCCCCCAACAGCGCAAGCAAGCTTTCCGCAGTCTTGGACGCGTCGTCAAAACCAAAATTGACAGCTATTTGCAGCCGTTTTATAGTCCGCCGCAGGTGAACCGTTATGGCAATTTCAGACTCCTCCAGCGCGTCTTCTTCAACACCCGTCCTGCTTGGCGTGGATTTGGGAACCAACCACATTCGTCTGGGCACGATTGATCGCAGCGGTAAAGTTCTGGCGTTTCGGCGAGAACATTATCCGGATGGATCGCTTTCCGATGCGCACTCCTTGGCCAGCCAGCTTGTTTCCGCCGTCAGCCAGATGATCGAAGAGCAGACGGCCACGGCTCCGGTTGCCGCCGTTGGCGTTGGAATTCCGGGATTGGTTCTTCAACCTTCGCAACGTGCCGCGTCTGTGCCGCATTTGCCTGACCTTTCAAAGCTAGACCTGCAAAGCGAGCTTGCCGATAAATTCGGTGTGCCAGTGCATTTCGACAACAACGCCAACGCGGCGGCCTTTGCCGAAATGGCCTGCGGCATTGCTCGCGGCGTCAACGACTTTCTTTATCTGCACATCGGATCGAATGTCGGCGCGGGAATCGTGCTGGGCGGAAAATTGCAACGAGGCAAATCCGGGTTGGCGGGCGACATCGGGCAGATGAACATTTACGCCGAGCATCTGGGTGGCTTTGTCCGACTGGAATCCATGGCTTCGGCGGAAAACATAGTTCGCCGAACGCGAGATCGGCTGCACCGAGACCGCACATCGTCGCTTTCGCGGTTGGGAGCGATGGGCGGATTCAGTTATGACGACATAATCGAACAGGCTCATCGCGGAGACGATCTGGCCAAATTGATGTTGCAACGCACGGGCGCATTCATCGCTTTGGCATTGGCGGATGTCATCAGTTTGTTGAATCTGGAAATGATCGCCGTCGGCGGAGCGCCCGCTGGTCGTCCGTTGCTGGTGTCCGCCATTGAACAGGAATCCAGGCAACGAACTTCGGCAGCGGCGTTTGCGGATTGTCGAATCGTCGCGGCTGAAATCGGCGCTGAAGCCACAGTAATTGGCGCAGCTTTGTTGGCGGGCGGCAGATAGAAAATCAAAAGGCAAAAGGCAAATCTCAAAAGTCAAAAGTAGGAAGCACGGTCCAAACTTTTCATTTTTGATATTTGCCTTTTGATATTTGACTTCTCACGCTTTCGGGTGAGCCTTGTCGTACACTTCCATCAGCTTGTCAGTCGAAACGTGCGTGTACTTTTGAGTTGTGGAAAGCCGCGCGTGTCCCAGCATTTCCTGAATCGCTCGCAAATCGGCTCCGGCGTCCAGCAAATGCGTGGCGAACGAATGTCGCAAACTGTGCGGGCTGATGTGATGCATGTCGGCGCACATCTTGACGTATTTATCCACCATTCTTCCCACCGAACGCGGATTGATTCGCGTCCCCTGATAGTTGAAAAACAATGCCGCCGGATCGCGTTTGTCTTCGTCGGCTTCGATCAGCAATTCGCCGCGCACGGTCAGGTATTCCTGCAACGCTCTCAGCGCGTGTTGGCCAAACGGCACGATGCGTTCTTTGCGACCTTTGCCTTTGACGCGAACCGTCTGATTGGTGAAATCAATGTCGGTGATGTTCAGCCCGACCAGTTCCGACACGCGCAAACCGCTGGCGTAGAGCAGTTCCAACATCGCGCGGTCGCGTTTGCCAAGCAGCGTTTCGAGGTCCGGCGTTTCGATGAAGCGAACCATCTGTTCAATGGTCAGGTGATTGGGCAGCGTGCGTTCGACGCGCGGAGTGGCAACCAGTTTGGCCGGGTTCATTTCCATGACGCCTTCGCGACACAGAAAGCGGAAAAAAGTTCTCAAACTGGCGACTTTGCGATGGATGGAGCTTTTCTTTTTCTTCAGGTCGTACAGCTTGCCCATGTATTCGCGGACGGTCAGGTGATCTATGTCGCGCACGTTGACCGCTCGCCGAAGACCTTTTTCGTCCGGCGGAGCGACGTAATCGTAAAACTGAATCAAATCGCTTTCGTAATTCCGCAACGTGTGCGGCGAAGCATTTCGTTCGTATTTCAAATGCTTCATGAAATCGTCAATGTGTTTCTGCACGAATGATTGTCCTCAGCTTTCTTCGTTTTGCAGGTTCAACCGGACTGGCGATTCAGGCGGCGTCGCAGGTTCCGACAAGGCGGTTTGCATTTCCGGGGCGATGGTCAACCGATCGCTTTTCCAAATCCAGATGGTGGCGAGCAAAACGACTATGGTGACCGCCGCGCCGCCTTCCGGGCCATAACTGCCTCCGGTCAACCATAACTCAGTTCCTTCGGTGGAAAGCAGCAACGGATGTTTTGGAATCAACAACCCGCTGACGGGAAATCCGAAAATGGCTCCCATCGTCCAGTTCCAACCGACGTGTAGCGCAATCGGAAACCACAAACTGCGCGTTTTCAAATAGGCCAGCGCCAGCCAGATTCCCGCCAGCACTGTGTTCATGGTTGAAAACATCGTCCGGCTGGGATTTCCCCAATGTCCAAGTCCGAAATAAACCGACAATATCAAAATTGGCACGACCGGCGGCAAACCGCGCAGCAAGGTTTGAAAGGGGTAACCGCGAAAGACAAATTCTTCAAAAGCTCCGGCCAGAATCATCAAAATCAGCGCCGTCGCCAGATTTTGGCAAACCACAATCAGCGCAGCCGCATTGATTTCGCCGCTGAACCAGAACGGATTGGCTTCGATACGCGAACCGCCAATGGTTTGCAGGGCAAACACAGAAACGATCATCACGAACGCAATGGCAAAGCCAAGTGTGATTTCTCGTCGCCAGTGGGAGTGAAACGAAACGCCGAGTGAGCGAAAACTCAATCCGTCCATGAATTTCAAACTCACCCACGAAAGCAGCAACACCCAGGCGACCAGAATCAGGTAAACCAGAATTGTCGCCAGACTGACATCAAACACAGAGCCGCCGGATTCCGGCGCAGACGATTTGAACAATGTCGCCATCATCCATTGAGGCAACGACAGCACAAACAGAAATGCCAATGCGCGCCAACCGCATCGAAGCAGTTTGGTTTGCGGGTTGATGAAGAAGTTGAATGAGTTCATAACGGTTTGGGAACGAATGGGATGATATGGCAGGCTGTCTGTAACCGTAAAGCCTGAAAATTAGATCGGTTTTCACTTGTGTGTATGGAAGGTTGTCGAACAAGATAAGCAAA
>ERZ1066125.178-NODE-178-length-35799-cov-30.290314_pt1 | contig 35799 bp, 32 predicted proteins | sample MGYA00382772_ERZ1066125 | MGnify/ENA primary metagenome ERZ1066125 (study PRJEB33369, sample SAMEA5778355) | biofilm metagenome | biome: Industrial cooling water; feature: Water cooling tower basin; material: Biofilm | place: United Arab Emirates | collected... | reverse complement strand
GCATCTCAGGCTAGTCAAGGGTGTCAGCGCGTCGTCCTAAAAGAGCCGCACCCAAAGACATTCACGAATCTTACCGATTGCGTTACCGGCACAATGTTGTGCTCGGCGCGGTCAGTTACGTCGGCAGCCATTTGCTCAGTCTGGCGTATTTGCTGCGGTATGGGCGTTACCTGTCAGACACGCTTTCGGCGGTCAGAGCCATTCGGACTTCGTATCTGCGCGACGAACAACTGGACGTCAATGATTCGTGCTTCAATCAAAAACTGCTGTGCCTGTTGCTGGAAGATCAGGCCGAAGTGATTGAAACGCCAGTGCAGTTTTTCCCGCTGTCGCCGGACAAGGTGAAACGGACGACGGTGATTGACGGGCTGCGCTCGCTGTTGACCGTGTTGCGCGGATTGGCGAAGTCGCGGCGACGCAAAGGCAGTAAGGAGAGCGTGAGCGATCTAAGCCTTCCTGAATATGTTTCTCGCGGTGGGGCAGGTCGCTAACGCTTACCGCACTGAACCCGGTATCAAATGATGACTGATTTTGATCTGCTGATTTTCGATATGGACGGCGTCCTGGTGGACACGACCGAATGCCATCGCCGCGCTTACGACGATTTGTGGCGATTGGTGGGTGTGGCCGGTTGCGTTTACGAGCAGATTGCCGGACGAAAAACCGTCGAGGTTGTCGCCGAACTGACAGCGGCGTTGAACCCAACGGCTGAACAGGTTGCCGAATGGGTGGCGTTCAAACAACAGCGCGCGCGGCATTATTTGAAAACGGAAAAAATTGTCTTTCACGATAGTCTGGAATGCATTGGGCGGTTGGGGCGACAAAGCAGCGGTTTGCGTCTAGGCATTGGCACCGGAGCTTCGCGCGAAACGACGGCGATGGTATTGGGACGGTTTGGCTGGGGCGAAACTTTTTCGGTGATTGTCACTGGCGACGATGTTGTCGCGGGCAAACCTGAGCCGGAAGTTTATCTGTCAGCGATGGAGCGCGCAGGCGTCGCGCCGCATCGAACGCTGATTATCGAAGACAGCCAATCCGGTTTGACCGCCGCTGTCGCTTCGCGGGCGTACACGGCTTCGGTGCGAAGCGGCGTCAAAAACGATCACGAACGCTTCATCGGCAGCTTCCCGGATGTGCGGTCGCTGCTGGCAAATTTGAGTTACTCAGAGCAATAACAGATTTCTCCCACGAAGCCACACGAAGAAGGGAAATAGACAGGATTTACAAGATTGTTCAGGATTTGTTTTCACTTGCTTCAGCTTGGTTCGCGCATATTCAGCATCCTGTTGAATCCTGCAAATCCTGTCAAAAATTCTTCGTGTCTTTTTCGTGTGTCTTCGTGGGCAGAAAAAAATGATGAAAAGATTGTTGATTATTCCGGCTGCCGGTTTGGGGACGCGGCTTGAATCAGAAACGCCGAAGCTGCTTTATCCGGTCAATGGCCGACCGATGTTGAATTATCTGTTCGATCTGTACGCGCCGGTTGTCAACCGGTTTGTACTGGTGTTGCATCCGACGACGGTCGAACGGGTCGAACAACATTGCGCGGCGTTGCGCTTGCCGGTCGAGTTCGATGTGCAGGTTTCGCCGACGGGAATGCTGGATGCGATTTTGATTCCTCGTCAACGAGTGGAGCGTTATCAACCCGATCAGGTCTGGATCACGTGGTGCGATCAAATCGGCGTTCATCCACGAACCGTTTGGCGATTGGCAGAAACGGCAGGCGACGCAGAACTGGTCATGCCTACGACAGTCAAGGCCGAACCGTACATTCATTTCGAACGCGACCAGCAAGGCCGCATCAATGGTTTGCTCCAACGGCGCGAAGGCGATCACATGCCAGAACGTGGCGAAGGCGATCTGGGATTGTTCAGTTTGTCGCGCAAAGCGTACCTGGAGTTGCTGACTCGTTTTTCCGAAAACGCAGTCGTTGGCGGAACGACAAAAGAGCGAAACTTTCTGCCGTTCATTCCCTGGCTCGGTGCGCAGGGAGCGAGTGTTCGCACTTTTCCGGCGCACACTGAAATGGAATCGGTCGGCGTCAACACCAAAGCCGATCTGGAATTGATTGCTGAATATCTGGCACATGGTCACCAACAAACTCTCCGTCATCATCCCGGCGTTTAACGAGGAACAATTCATCGGCGCGTTGCTTGAAAAGGCGCTGGCCGTGGATTTGTCGCAGTTCAATCTGGGCAAGGAAATCATAGTCATTGACGATTGTTCCAAAGACCGCACGGCGGAAATCGTCCGTCAATTTCCTGAAGTGATTTTGTTGAGCCAATCGCCGAATCAAGGCAAAGGCGCAGCCGTTCGAGCGGGCATTGCGCGAGCGACCGGCGATTACCTCATCATTCAAGACGCCGATCTGGAATACGATCCGAATGATTACGTGCCAATGTTGGCGGCGATGTTGTCGAACGGAACTGGCGCTGTGTACGGCAGCCGATACCTGAAACATCCCACGCGCGGCAAGCTGGTCAATTTGCTGACCGGCAAACACGCGCGGCAAAGCTGGCCGGCTTATTTGGGCGGTCAAAGTTTGAGTTTCGCTTCGCTGATTTGCACGGGCAATTATCTGACCGACACGGTGACGGCTCTCAAACTGTTTCGCCGCGAAATCATCAAATCGCTCGAATTGCGAACGAGCGGATTTGAACTGGATCACGAAATCTCCGCGAAAGTTCTGGCGCAGGGGTGCCAGATCAAAGAAGTTCCCATCAGTTACTTTCCGCGTAGTAAAGAAGAGGGAAAGAAAATCGGCGCAAGAGATTGGTTCGTTGCGCTGAAGACGTTTTACCGTTTTCGCAACGGTTGAGTTTGGCAGGCATCGCTTCCCGCGTGCGATGCTTGAATGGGACTGAAATCGTTGCCTGGCCGAATCGAGCAGATTGGAGAACTCAAGTGTGTGATTCCGAAAAAATGAAATCTGTCAGTGAACCGCCAATCCAGACGCCGATGTTGTCGGTGGTTGTGCCGGTTTATAACTCGACGGAGTATTTGAAAAAATGTCTGGCAGCGTTGGCCGAATCCGATTTCGCCGATTTCGACGTGCTGGTGGTGGATGACGGTTCGACCGAACCGGTGGAACCGATTGTGGCGCAATACGGGTTTGAGTACATGCGAATTGAAGGACCGGGAGGCCCGGCGCGCGCGCGCAATCGCGGCGTGGCCCGGGTCAAGGGCAAATACGTCGTGTTCATTGACGCCGATGTCGTCGTTCACCGCGACACGTTGAGACAGTTTGCCCACGTTTTCACAGTGGATTCGATGATTGACGCCGTCGTCGGTTCGTATGACGAAACCCCGGCGGAACCGAGTTTCTTTTCGCAATACAAAAATCTCTTTCACCATTACGTTCACCAGATGAACGCCGGGATGGTCAGCACTTTCTGGAGCGGTTGCGGCGCGATGCGACGCGACCTGTTTCTGGCCTTCGGCGGATTTGACGAACAACGGTACAGGCGTCCGGCCATCGAAGACATAGAACTGGGAACGTGGGTTTCCGCCGCCGGATTTCAAATCGTGCTGGCTCCGCAGGTCAAAGCCACGCATCTGAAACGCTGGACTTTGTGGAGCATTCTGAAAACCGACATCTTTGATCGCGGCGTGCCGTGGATACGGTTGATGTTGCGCGCCGGAGCGGCGGCCAACACGCTTAACGCAAAATCTTCGCAACGCATCTGTGTGGCGCTGACCTGGCTGGCTTCGGCGTTGCTGCCGCTGGTCTGGTGGTGGCCCGTGGCGGGAATCGTCGCCTTGCTGCTGCTGTCGCTGGTTTCGGCGCTGAACTTCGATTTTTATCGTTACTTCATCGCGCATTCCGGCGTGTGGTTTACGCTCAGAGTTTTGCCGATGCACTGGCTTTATTTCTGGTATTGCGGGTTGTGCGTGATCTGGGGAACGGCGGCTCATTATCTGGAAAGCTGGTGGGGCGGATACTCATCCGGCGAAAAGCCTCGCGCCGTGACACGTTTGTGAACACAGATCAAAAATGGAATATGCAAAATGAAACTGCTGAGAATCTGATTATGCCGATTCCGAAACTTTCCGTAGTCATTGCTTCCTGTGTGGGAGCGCCCTTTATCAATCGCTGTCTTGAATCGTTGGCAGGCCAGCGTCATCAGGCCGAAATGGAATTTATCGTTGTGGATCGCGCAGGTGACGAGATTGCCGCGGGAATCGAACGAGATTTTCCCTGGGCGCGATTGGTTCGTCGCCCGGCGGGCGAAAGCGTGCCCGATTTGCGTCGGCGCGGCATCGAACTGGCTCAAGCGGATTACATAGCCATCATCGAAGAGCATTGCGTCGCGCGCGAAGACTGGATTGCGACGATTCTGCGTTGCATCGAAACCGAAGGGCACGGCGAACGTCCAGTCGCGGCTATTCGCGGAGTGGTGGCCGACGCCAATTACGACCGGCTGATGGATTGGGCGGTTTACTTCACGGAATACAACTCTTATATGCCGCCGTTGGAACGCGGAGCGACGGACGATGTGTGCGCGGCCAACTGCGTTTATCGCCGCGACCTGTTGATGCGGTATTTGCCCGAAACAGGCAGCGGATATTGGGAAGCCGTGTTGAATCAAACGCTGCTGGCCGCAGGCGAACGATTTCTGGCTGAACCCGACCTGGTGGTTTATCACACCGGGCCGTTCGGATTCGGGTATTACCTGTGGCAACGATTTCTGTTCAGCCGCGCCTTTGCCGGCGTTCGCAGAACATCTGTTTCGGTTGTATTTCGGCTGGTGTATTTGCTGGCGGCTCCATTGTTGATTCCGCTGTTGTGGGCGCGCACGGCATTGCGCGTGTATCGCAAACGCCACCGAATGGACAAGTTCATTCAGGTGCTGCCGCATCTGGTTCCGGTGACGGCGACATACGTGGCTGGCGAATGGGTTGGCTTTCTGGCTGGCCCCGGCGACAGCTTGTCAAAGATCGAATAGACGATGAACAACTCCACAAATGAACAACCTCAACTGTCCGTTGTCGTCGCCATCATCGCAGGCGGTTCGACGGCAATGACCAACTGCTTGACCGCGCTGGAAACTGGCGCTTTGGAGCTTGGCGCGGAATGCATAGTCCCTTATGACGACCGGCTGGATGGCGTGGCCGAATTGGCGGCGCGATTTAAATGGGTAAGGTTCGTGGATGCGCGGGCAAAAGTGGATTCCAGCCATTTCGGCGATTTCAGCCGTGAACATCACGACATTCTTCGCGCCATTGGGTTGAATCTGGCCAGCGGGCAAATCGTCGCGTTGCTCGAAGACCACGCCGCGCCTTCGCCGGGATGGTGCAGGGCGATGATCGAAGCGCATCGCGGCCCTGAAGCGGCGATTGGCGGAGCCGTAGAAAACGGAGTGGATCGGTTGCTGAATTGGGCTGTGTACCTGTGCGATTTCGGGCGTTACCAAAATCCAGTGCCGACAGGGCCGGCGGAGTTTTTGAGCGACAGCAACATTTCGTACAAGCGGCAGGCGTTGGAGCAAGTCCGCCATCTTTGGCAGAACGCTTTTCACGAAACTCCGCTCAATTGGGAATTGAGAAAACGCGGCGAACGATTGCGGCTCGATCCAGGAATGATCGTTTATCAGGCGCGATATGGATTGCGGTTTAGACCTGCCTTGCGCGAACGATTTGTCTGGGGACGTTCGTTCGCTGGCACGCGGGCGAAGGATATGAATCCGGTTCAGCGCGCGGTTTTCTGCGGTGTGTCGTTCCTGCTTCCGGCATTGCTGACGTTGCGAATCGTCCGATTGGCGTTGAACAAACGCCGTCATTTGAATCGCATCGTTCCGGCGTTGCCGTTGGTGGCGTTGTTGCAGACGTTTTGGGCGGCGGGAGAATTGGCCGGTTATCTGACAGGTCGAACCGGCGGCCCGGAATTTATTGCTGCGGAGTCAATTGGTGACGGTCAACGAATCGAAAGCTGAATTTGCCATTTCGATCCTCATCACAGTGATCGGCGGCCAGGAAACCATGCGGCGATGTTTGAGAGCATTGCGACCGCAGGTGCAATCGCTGGCCGCTGAAATCATAGTGCCGTATGACGAATGGGCGGAAGACATTGGCGAATTGAAATCGGAATTTCCCGACGTTCACTTTCCGTTCATCAACGATCTGGGAATTGCCGCCAATCCAAACGTGCCCGCGCACCAACATCGGTTGTGTGACCGTCGCCGAGCCGTTGGGCTGGCGCTGGCTCGCGGGCGAATCATTGCCATGACCGAAGACCAGGTAGTTCCGGCTGAAAACTGGGTAAGTGAAATTCTGGCGGCTCACGACCGATTGCCCGATGCGGTGATTGGCGGTTCGATTGACAACGTGGTGGATCAACCAGTGCATTGGGCGGCGTATTATTGCGACCACGGACGTTATGGCAGCCCGCTGGCGGAGACCGAAGCCGAGTATGTTTCCGACCTGAACATTTCCTACAAACGCGAAGCAATTGAAGCTGTGCGCGATGTCTGGTGCGAAGCTTACAGCGAAACGATTGTTCATTGGGCGATGCGAAATCGCGGCATGAGCTTGCGGCTAGACCCCGCGTTGAAAGTGTTCAAACATCGTCCGCCGATCAACTACGTTCATTCGCTGAATGAACGAGTCGAATGGGGGCGCGTATTTGCCGAAACGCGCGTTGCTTCGATTGGGATGTGGCAGCGATTGTTGCTGGCTGGGATGACGCCCGCGTTGCCGATATTGCTGTTGCTGCGAAACCTGAAACACATGCTGCGGCAAGGCCGAACCGTCGGGCAGATTGCCCTGATGTTGCCATTGAGCGCCGGGTTGTTGAGCGCCTGGTCGTGGGGAGAATTGATCGGTTACGTTTTGGGCGAACCGAAGGCAGAGCAGTTCAAACCTGTGGCGCAATTGAATGCAAAGGCTTCACGAGTCGAATAAACGATGCTGGCAATTCTCACTTATCACTCGATTGATGACAGCGGTTCGGTGGTTTCCATCGCGCCGCGCGTCTTTGCCGAACAAATGCGGGCGCTGGCCGACGCCGGAGTTCGCTGCATTTCGATGCGTGAAGCATTGGCTCACCGTCAAGTCAAAGGACGCTGGCCGGAACATTGTGTGGCGCTGACATTCGACGACGGTTTTGCCAACTTTTACGAATCGGCGATGCCGGAAATTGCCAAACATGATTTCAGCGCGACGGTATTTGTCATCAGCGGTCACGTCGGAGGCAAAAACGATTGGGATGCTCCGCCCGCAGGTTTAGGTTCGCAACGTCTGCTGACCTGGACTCGGATCAGGGAATTGGCCGAGCAGGGAATTGAAATCGGCGCGCACACGCGCACGCATCCCGATTTGCGCCGGTTGTCCGAATCGGAAATCGAAGAAGAAATCGCCGGATGTTGCTTTGAAATCAGCGACCGCATTGGCCAGCCGGTCGAAAACTTCGCTTATCCTTATGGGTATCTGAACCGCCAGGCGGAAGAAGTCGTCCAGCGAACCATGACTTCAGCCTGCACGACGGAATTGCGACGAACGAATGACGATCCGCTGCATTTGTTGCCGCGCGTGGATATGTATTACCTGCAATCGCCGCCGCAGTTGCAATCGCTGGTGGCGGGGAAGCTTGACGGGTATCTGACCATCAGGCGTTGGGGACGAACCGTGCGTCAGGCGTTGGGCGCGCACTAACTTTTGAGAGGGAAACCAACATGGATTTATTGAACCGAGTTGCCAAACACGCAAAATTGAACTGGCAGAGCCTGGCAATCCCGGATGTGCCCAGCCCGCCGTTTCTGATTCTGTTCATCAATTCGATCTGCAATATGAAATGCGAGCATTGCTTTTACTGGTCGAGCCTGAACAAACGCGACGATCTGAGTTTCGACGAAATCGTCAGCTTGTCGAAAGAGCTTGGCCCGATTGAGAACCTGAACCTGTCCGGCGGCGAACCGTTTTTGCGAAAGGAATTCGGCGCGATCTGCCGCCAGTTCATACAGCAAAACGGCGTCAAGGAAATTTACGTCCCCAGCAACGGCTGGTACACGGACAAAACCATTACGCAGATTCGGGAAACGCTGAAAGAAAAAAGCCTGAAGATTTTTGCCATCGAATTGTCGCTGGACGGCATGGAAGAGTTTCACGACCGGTTTCGCGTTTCGCCCGGCGCGTTCAAACGTTCGATGGAAACTTACGACGCCCTGGTTGAATTGCAGAAAGAAGACCCGCGGTTGCAGATTCATTCGATCTCGACGGCGACGGCGGAAAACATGGACGAGATTCGACGACTGACGACTTACCTTTACGAACGTTGTCCGCAAATGTCGCATCACAATCTGGCGCTGATTCGCGGCGACCGGAAAAATCCTTCGCTGCAAGGGCCAAAGCTGGCTGAGTATCAAAAGCTGTATGAATACGTGCAACGATTGTGGGCGCCGCGCGAAGAGAGCCGATACGGCAGCATAGTCGAACCGATGTTGCAATGGGCGAAAGTAGAAACCGCCAAACAGCAGCGACAGGTCGTGCCTTGCCGAGCCGGCGTGTTGAGCGTCGTCGTCAACGCCAACGGCGATGTCGGATTGTGCGAACAGCACAAACCGATCGGCAATCTGCGGCAAAAATCGTTTATGGAAATCTGGCATTCGGAAGAAGCGCGAAAGCTTCGCGCTTCGATCAACGCCAAAGAATGTTATTGCACGAACGAAATTTTCATGTGGCCGAGCATCACGTTTCAGCCGGTACAACTGGCCAAGGCAATGGTCGGCGCGAAAGTCTGGCAAAAACCTGAACCTCTGCCGATTGGCGAACGCGCCGATTACAAAGCAGGCGGCAAAGTGTCGTTGCCTGTATTGCCTTCGCAAAGCTGAGAAATGGAAATGGCGATTCACCGCAGAGAACGCAAAGGAAACGCAGAGATATGTCCAAACCTCTGCGCAACCTCTGCGGAACTCCGCGCCTCTGCGGTTGAAAAATTGTCGGCAGTAATTGCCAACGAGTTTTGACCTTGTTCAAAAATTTCCTGTCATTAGCCGGAGCCGAAATTGCAGCAAAGCTGCTGACATTTGCTGCGTTCGCTTATCTGGCGCGAGTGGCCGGCCCCGATGGGTTCGGTTACATCGAATTCGCGGCGGCGGCGGTGATGTGCGCAGGATTGATCGTCGAACAGGGGTTCAATCCTTTCGGCGCGCGCGAAATTGCCAAAACGCCGGAACGAACCGAAGCGCTGGTTTCGGAAATCGTGCTGGTGAGAATGCTGTTGGCGATTGGGTTGTATGTTGCGTTGTTGGCGTTCGCGTTGGCGGTTGGGCGCGCAGCCGTGCAGACGAGGCTGTTGCTGGTGTACGGGCTGAGCTTGCTGGCGATGCCGTTGTTTCTGCAATGGGTGTTTCAAGGGCACGACCGCATGCAGACGGTCGCGGCGATTCAACTCGTCCGGCAACTGGTCTTTGCCGTCGTCGTGTTTGCGCTGGTTCGTGACGCTTCGCAAATCTGGATGGTTGGTCTGGCGGAAACTTTTGGCGCAACAAGCGCGGCAATGATTGGGTTCTGGTTGTATCGCCGACAACTTAATGGAACGTTGACCTTGCGCTGGCGATTTTCGTCGCAACTGCTGCGAGAAGGCGCAACCATCGGCCTCGGCCAGATTTTCTGGGTGGTGAAAATGAGCGGCGCGACCTTGATTCTGGGATTGATCGCTTCGGCGGAAGAGGTGGGATATTTCGGCGGCGCGATGCGAATTCTGATGGCGTTGCACACCTTCGTCTGGCTCTATTTTTTCAACCTGCTGCCTTCGCTGTCGCGGGCGTGGGTAGCGGGCGACGGTTCGTTCGCCGCGTTGATTGGTCGTTCGATGCGGTGGGTTTTGCTGGCGGTGGTGGTCGGAGCAGGCGCCTGGATCGCTGCCGCTCCGATGGTTGTGCGGGTTGTGTACGGCGACAAGTTCGCATCGGCGGGCGTCGCCTTGCAATGGTTCGCCGGGGTCTGCGCCGTTGCAGCCATCAGCGGGCATTACCGATTCGGCTTGATCGCTGCCGGACATCAAACTGCCGAAATGGCGACGGCGTTGATCGGAGCCGTCGCGGCAATCATCTTGATTCCGGTTGGCTATTCAACGTCGGGCGTCGGCGGAGCGGCGGCAGGATTGTTTGTGGCTGAAGTTTTGATTGCGGTTAGCGCATGGTGGTTCGCGCGTCGTCGGTTTAGCTTGGCCAGCGGAGTGAATTTGCCGGGCAGGGAATTGTCGGAGGTCGTTCATTGATGATGGAGCGAAAGGCGACGGTGTCGGAGATTGAAAGCTGGCGATTCACGACGCGCGGTTTGGCGTGGCGATTGTTTGTGACCTGCTGGATCGTGTACGCGCTGCATTTTGCGACGAACACCGTGCGCGAAATTTATCCGGCGTTGTCGTTGAGCGATCATTTTTCCTTTCGCGTGGACGAATACGCCAATCTGCATCCCGACCTGTTTGAAAAGCCCGGTTACGGTTGGCACATCAACAACAACCCTGGAGCTTCGATGGTGGCCGCGATTCCGTACGCGCTGTTGCGTCCGGTCGTCAATCGCATCGTCGCGCGAGTTCAACAACAACGCATTGCCAGCGGAGCCACCGAACCGCCCAATTACAATTCGCCATGGCCGATGGCGCAGGAATTTTTCAAACAATCGTGGCTGCGCGGGTATGATATCAAATTCGGATTGGCCGCAATTATTACGCAGATGCTCTGCATGGCTCCGATTTCGGCGCTCGGCGTGGTGGTCATGTTTTATGTGTTGCGGCAGTTGTTCGGTTCGGACAAGACGGCTGTCTGGTTGGCGTTGTTGTACGCCTTTGGCACGCCTGTGTTTTTCCGAACGGGGTTTTTGAACCAGAACATGCTGATGGCGAACGCGGCATTTTTCGGCCTGGTGTTGATGTGGAATCCAGCGGGCAACGAGAGTTGGTCATCGCATCTGCGGTTTTTTCTCGGCGGCGTGTTCGGCGGATTGTCATTGTTGATGGATTACAGCGGCGTGGTGATGTTGCTGGGTTTGTTCGTTTACGGACTGGCCAAACTCTGGCGCGAAGCTCCGCTGGCCGACACAATTCGACACGGCGCGTGGTATGTGGCGGGAACGCTGCCGCCGGTCGGGTTGTTGTGGTTTTATCAGTGGCGGAGTTTCGGCAATGCGTTTTTGCCCGCTCAGCATTGGATGCCGAAAGTCGCTTACATCGAACAGGGTTATCAAGGCTTCAGTTTGCCGCAACCGGATTTGTTGCTGGCGTTGCTGGTGGATTACCGATACGGACTGTTCACCAGTTGCCCGCTGTTTTTGCTGGCGCTGATGGCCTGGTGGGCGCATCGGCAGGAAAAACGGCTGGAAGCATTTCATTTGATCGCGCTGGCATTGCTGTGTGTAGCGCTGTGGATTTTCTTCAGTTGCGTAGGTTATTCGCGGCTGCAATTCAACAGCGGCATACGATATTTCGCTCCGGCCTTTCCGCTGCTGTTCATTCTGGCAGCGACGGTCTTGATGAAATTGCCGCGCGCGATTGCCTATTTGATCGTGGTGGCGACGGTGACTGAATCGTGGTGTCTGGCGATGTACCGCGATGTCGAACGCGGTTTTGGAGTGCTTGATCCGGTGTTGCATGTCTTCATCGGCGGATTCAAATTGCCCGTGCTGACGACGCTGCAAAATCTGGGCAGCCAGTACGGAGGATTTTCTGCGCAGGGAGTTTCGCCGTTGCCGTTGTTTGCACTGACGGCGGCAATTCTTTACGGCATCTGGTCAGTGCGATGGAGCCAGCAAGAGCAGTCAGCAAGATGATTCAACCAACCTCTGCAACTCAGGCTGAAATCCCTGTTCCTAGACGCGGAAGTTTGCGCGCGTTGTGGGTTTCGATGCGTCCATATCAATGGACGAAAAACCTGTTTGTGCTGGCGCCGCTGTTGTTCGGGCAAAAGCTGGGTGATGCGTCGGCGGTTGGATTCGCGTTGCTGGCGTTCGTGGTGTTTTGTTTGATTGCCAGCGCGTTGTACATCATCAACGACCTGGCCGATGCCGAAGCCGACCGGGCGCATCCCGAAAAACGGTTTCGCCCGATTGCGTCTGGCGAATTGACGACGGCGTTGGCCGTGACGGTTGCGGTTGGATTGCTGGCGTTGGCGTTTGGATTGGCGGTTGTCATCGGCTGGCAGTTTCTGGCGCTGGCAGTTTGTTACGGAATGTTGACCTTCGGATATTCGTTTGCGGTCAAACACGTGGTCATTCTGGATTGCATGACCATCGCCACTGGATTTGTGCTGCGCGTGGTAGGCGGAGCCGTGGCGATCAGCGTCATGCCGACGCATTGGTTGATCGTTTGTGCGTATTTGCTGGCGCTGTATCTGGCTTTTGCCAAGCGCCGACACGAATTGTTGTTGTTGTCAGAATCGGCGCATGCCCATCGGCAAGTGTTGGGCGAGTATTCCGTCGCCTATCTTGAACAGGTCAACAACATTCTGGTTGGCGCGACGATTGTTTGTTACACGCTTTACACAGTTGCGCCGGAAACCGTCGTGCGTTTTGGGACTGACAAACTGATTTACGGAACGATTTTCGTGGTGTACGGAATGCTGCGGTACATGGTCTTGACGCATAAAGCCGAAAGCGGTGGCAATCCCAGCAAGGTGTTGATCGGCGACAAACCGTTGATGCTGGCGATTCTCGGTTGGGCGATTTACAACGGTCTGGTGATTTATCGCGACGCGCTGGTTGTGATGTGGGAGCGATGGCAATGAATAGGCGATCTGTGGTTTCTATGCTGTTTTTGGCGCTTGGCGGATTGCTGCTGCTGTTTGCCGCATTGATCTCAAGCGCCGATTATCATCACGCTTTGCTGACAAATACATCGCGGTCGCTGTCGTGGGGGCCGACATTGTTTCGTGTCTTGCTGGCTATTCACGGCGCAGCATTGATCGTCGCGGGAATTGTCTGGCGGCGAAATGTTCAGAGTCCCGGCTTCAGCCGGAAATTCGAACTGCCGGATAAACAAGCTCTTGCTGTTCTAGCTGTGCTGACCGTCGTCGGACTGACCTTGCGAATGTTTCGGCTGAACACCGATCTGTGGTTTGACGAAATTCTGATGGTGCTGGATTTCATTCGCCAACCGTTTGGCGAAATGCTGACCAGCTTTCCGTCGAAAAATCAGCATTTGCTGTATTCGATTCTCGCGCATCTTTCGGCAAGCTGGTTTGGCGAAAGCGCTTGGGCGGTTCGTTTGCCTTCGGTGATTTTCGGCGTCGGCAGCATCTGGGCTTTGTTTCTGGTTGGCCGCCACGTTTTCAACCGTCGAGTCGCCTTGCTAAGTTGTACGTTGCTGACATTGTCTTATCACCACATTTGGTTTTCGCAGAACGCACGCGGATATATGGGGTTGATGCTGTTCACGACGCTGGCGACCTGGTTGTGGCTGGAAGCGTGGGGGCGGGGATTAGGTTGGTGGATCGCTTATGGCGCGGTGACGGCCATCGGCGCGTGGGTTCACATGACGATGATCTTTGTCGTCGCGGCTCATGGATTGTTGTATCTGGTCTGGCTGGTTGCGCCGAAACTGCTCGGTGCGCGCCGACTGGAAGGCAAGCATCGCTGGTATCCGTTCATCGCCTGGGCGTTTTGCGGAACGCTGACGCTGCAAGGTTACGCGCTGGCGTTGCCGGAATTTTTGGGAACCGGCATTCACGAAGTGTCTGAACCTTCGGAATGGGTCAGTTTGTGGTGGTTGGTGACCGAAAGCGTGCGCAGTTTGCATCTTGGATTTTCCGCTGTGATCGTGTTGTTGGCAGGCGGCGTCATGGTGTGTGTGGGCGTGTGGGGATTGTTGCGGCGGGATTTGATGGCGCTGGCTTCGATGATTTTGCCGCCGGTGTTTGCAGGAGTGACGACTCTGTTGTGGAGTCACAACTTCTGGCCGCGGTTGTTTTTCTTTGCGATGGGTTTCGGATTGTTGATTGCCGTCAACGGCGCTTTGCAATTGCCGCAACTGTTGCGTTGGGTGATTCCGGCAGAAAAACTTTCGGATCGTTCGTTGGCGACGGCTGGCGTGGCGTTGGCGGTTTTGATGATTGCGGCTTCTACGGCTACGATTCCGCGCTGTTACGCGCTGCCGAAACAGAATTACACAGGCGCGCGAGATTTTGTCGAAAGCAATCGTCGCAACGGCGACGCCGTTGTCGCAGTCGGATTGGCGGGCGTGGCTTATGGAAAATACTTCGCGCCGGAATGGGTTGCGGCGCAGACTCAGATAGAGCTTGACGCGGCGCGGCAAGGGCGCAGCAACGTCTGGCTGGTTTACACGATTCCGATTCAGGTCAAAGCCTATCGCCCGGATGTGTGGCGCGTAATCGAAAATGATTTTGAAGTGGTGAAAGTTTTTCCGGGAACCCTGGGCGGCGGCGAAGTGTTTGTCTGTCGCCAACGAGTCAGCACAGCGGCCAGCAAGGAGCGGGTGTTATGAGAGACGCGCTTCTGACTCGTCCCGTTAAAGATTACGAAAGAGGTGCAATGAGCAAAGAACCTTTGCAGGTTTCGATTGTGATTCCTGCCTTTAATGAAGAAGCGGCGGTTGGCGCAGAAGTGCGAAATGTTCGGAAGACATTGCAGCAGGCAGGCATAGAACATGAAATCATTGTCGTGGATGACGGGTCGCAGGATCGCACCGCCGACGAAGCCGTGCGCGCGGAGGCGAGAGTGTTGAAAAGTATGATGAATCGCGGTTACGGCGCTTCGCTGAAAACCGGCATCACCGCCGCCCGCTACGACATGATCTGCATCACAGACGCCGACGGAACTTACCCGGCAAATCAGATTCCGGCCTTGCTGGAACAATTGCGGACGGCGGATATGGTGGTCGGCGCGCGCGTCGGACAAAACGTCAACATTCCGCTGGTTCGCAAACCGGCGAAGTGGATGTTGGGCTGGCTGGCTGAACGCATCGCCGGTCGCAAGATTCCTGATTTGAATTCCGGGCTGCGCGCGTTTCGCCGCGAATTGGCGATGCAATACTTTTCGGTGTTGTCGAACAAGTTTTCCTTCACGACGACAATCACGCTGGCGTTGATGGCGGACGATTATTCGGTGCTGTATCACCCGATTGATTATTACGCTCGGGTCGGGCGGTCGAAGATCGTGCCGCGCCATTTCATGGATTTCGTGATTCTGGTGTTGCGAATGGCGATGTTGTTTCAACCGTTGAAGGTTTTCATTCCTGCAGCGCTGACATTTGGTTCGTTGGGCGTGCTGAAAGTGATTTACGACATTGCCACTTCGCCGTTGCGTCACCCTGAACGAGATTGGTCGGTGTTGTACACGCCCGTGCTTTCGACTTCAGCGATTTTGCTGTTGTTGATCGGATTGCAATTTTTGCTGATCGGAATGGTCGCCGACGGAGTCGTTCGCCGAATTGCGTTGCACAGTGGGCCAGTGGCCAGTTCGCGTGCCGTGGCCGTCGCTGAAATCAGCAGCCGGAGTGAAGAAGTGGGATGAATGGTTCGGAAAGTTGGTTTTCAAGAAATGTTCTTTCACCGCCGAGACGCAGAGTGTCGCAGAGGTTACGCAGAGACTCTTGCAACAGTCTCTGCGCTTCCTCGGCGTTCTTTGCGCCTCTGCGGTGAAATTGAATTGTTTAGCAATCTCGTTCCTGAGAATTATTCACGATGATTTTTTTACGTCTGTACCTGCTGGCGGGTTTGATTGCGCACAAAGCCGTTTGGGAAATCCTGAAACGGCGCAAAGCTCCTGCTGGCGAACGGCCAGCTCCCAAGCCGCAGCCGCTGAGCGTCAAGCTGGTCAAAGCCGTCAAGGTCGCCATCTTGCTCGGAATCGTCGCGCAAACGATGTTGCCGGAAATTCTGCCGATCAGCGCGGAGCCGTTTGGACTGCGTGTGGTTGGCGTGGTTCTTTACACCGCCGGATTGCTGATTGCTGTCATCGCGCGATTTCAACTCGACAACAACTGGTCGGACATTGAAACGGCGCAGGTGCTGTCGCATCAGCAAGTCGTTTCCAATGGCATTTATGGTTACGTCCGCCATCCGATTTATGTCGGAGACATTTTGCTGTTGTTGGGCTTGGAGCTAAGCCTGAATTCATGGTTGGTTGTGGGAGTGGCTTTGATGACGCCTGTGATCTTGTTGCAGGCCACACGCGAAGAAAAAAAGCTGGTCGAGACCTTGCCGGGTTACGACGTGTATTGCCAACAAACCAAGAGGTTCATTCCGTTTGTCGTCTAAAATCCATTCTCAATCAAACATCGCCAAACCACGCGTCGCAATTTTGGGTGCAGGCCCCGCCGGATTGGGCGCAGCCTGGAAATTGGCTCGCAGCGGCAAAGCCGATGCTGTCGTGATTGAACAGCGCGGCGATGTCGGCGGTAATTCGGGCAGTTTTGAACTGGACGGCATGTCGTTGGATTACGGCAGCCATCGGTTGCACCCGTCTTGCCACCCGGAAATTCTGGCGGATTTGCGCGACTTGCTGGGCGACGATTTATTGGATCGCCCGCGGCACGGGCGAATCAGGTTGCGCGGCCACTGGATTCATTTTCCGTTGAAGCCGGTTGATCTGGCGTTGCGTTTGCCTAAATCATTCGCTGTTGGTGTTGCGACTGATTCGATTCGCAAATTGATTGCATCGTCGTCAGCCAACGGTCACGAAAGTTTTGCCAGCGTCTTGGAACGCAATCTGGGTTCGACTATTTACAGAGATTTTTATCACCCTTACGCCAAAAAGATTTGGGGCGTTGAAGCGGATCAGCTTTCGGCGATTCAGGCGTATCGCCGCGTTTCAGCCGGTTCGCTGTTGAAAATGGCCAAGAAAGTTCTGGCGCTCGTTCCGGGATTGAAAGCTCCCGGAGCCGGGCGATTTTTTTATCCGCGAAAAGGCTTCGGGCAAATCAGTCAGGCGTTGGCGCGTGCCGCGCACGACGAAGGCGCGCAAATTTTGCATCACACCAGCGTCCGCAAAATTCATCTGGGATCGCCGCATCGAATTGAAGTCGAGCGCGACGGTTCCGCGCAAAGCATCGAAGCCGAATATGTCTGGTCAACGATTCCGATCACGACGTTGGCCAGATTGGTCAATCCTCCGGCGCCCGCTGAAATTCTTGAAGCGGGCAATGGCATCCAATATCGGGCGATGATTTTGATTTATCTGGTCATCGCCCAGCCGCAATTCACGGAATTCGACGCGCATTATTTCCCGGACGCGGATGTCGCGTTGACGCGAATTTCCGAACCGAAAAATTACAGCGCTCGCACGGAGCCTCAAGACCGCACCGTGCTTTGCTGTGAATTGCCCTGCGATGTGGATGACGAACATTGGCGACAGTCGGATGAAGAACTGGGACAACTCGCCCGACAGGCGTTGGAGCGAAGCGGGTTGCCGATCCAGGCTCACATTCTGCAAGTCGTCACCAAACGGCTCTCGCACGCATACCCCATTTACCATCAGGGATACGAAACGCATTTCAACCGGTTGGATGAATGGGCGGCGAAGCTGGACAGAGTTCTGACTTTTGGACGCCAGGGATTGTTTGCGCATGACAATACGCATCACGCGCTGGCGATGGCCTACGCCGCGGTAGACTGTTTGAATGACTCAGGACGTTTCGATTCGGCGCGGTGGAGCGATTATCGCGCCGAATTTGCCACACACACCGTTGAAGATTAACCAACGATTCCAACCATGTCCGACGCACCACGAAGGAGAAGTTTTATGCTGAAGATAGGGTTATCTGTCCTGGCCCTTGCGGGGTTGTTTGCTGTGGCGCCTTTGCCGAAATCCTTTCGCAAAGTGATTCCTTTTCAACAAGCAACGATCACGCTCGACCCAAACACGAGCTACCAAACCATTGTCGGCTGGGAAGCCGTCGCCCAGGCCGGTCAAATTTCTGAAATCAACTCTGTCACCAATCGCTCAAACGTCAGTCCGGCTTTCCTCAATTACAAAGATCAACTGTTCGATGCCGCCGTCAACGATCTGGGGTTGAACCGAATCCGACTGGAATTGAGAAGCGGGCTGGAAAATTCTGTGGATTACGGCGAGCGTTACACCAAAGGCCAGATCACCTACAACGAATGGAAGGTTCATCGGTACGAAATCATCAATGACAACGACGATCCGCAGATGATCAATCCGGACGGGTTCAAATTCTTCGAACTGGATTTCAACATTGAAAACGTTGTCATTCCGTTTCGCCAGCGATTGGCGGCGCGCGGAGAAAAACTCTATTTGAATTTGAATTACGTGGATTTTGCTGATACGGCTTTCGAGCACCGCAACGCGGCGGAAGAATACGCCGAGTTCATTCTGGCGACGTTTCTGCACATGCGCGACAAATACGGCTTCACGCCGGATGCTGTCGAAATCGTGTTGGAACCGGACAACACCCCCTGGCGCGGAACGCACATCGGCAACTGCATGGTCGCCACCGGCAACCGATTGCGAGCGCACGGATTCAACCCGGATTTTGTCGCTCCGTCCTGCACGAATATGTTCAATTCACTGCCGTATTTCGACCAGATGATTCAGATTCCCGGTGTGACGGAGTTCATCGCCGAGGTTTCTTATCACCGATATGGCGGCGCCAGCAACACTGCTTTGCAGAGTTTTGCCAGTCGTGGTGCGCAATACAAGATTGATACGTCGCATCTGGAATTCATCGGGGCCACGCAACACGATCTGCACGCCGACCTGACGATTGCCAACAACTCCTCCTGGCAACAATTTGCCCTGGCATTCCCGCTCGACAACGACGATGGCAGCGTCTATTACGTGATCAACGAAAGCAATCCCAACAATCCGACAGTGACTTTGGGCAGCCGGGCGAAATTGCTGCGACAGTATTTCAAGTTCATTCGTTACGGCGCGCTTCGCATCAAAGCGACCAGCAGTTCCGATACATTCGATCCTGCGGCATTCGTCAACACGGATGGCAAATTTGTCGTCGTCGTCAAAACCTCCGGCGGCGGCAACATTACGTTGCAGGGATTGCCCGCCGGAACCTATGGCGTCAAGTTCACAACGCCCAGCCAGTACGACATTGACACCGCGGACATCACAATCGCTGCCGGGCAGGCGTTGAACACTTCGATTCCGCGCGACGGCGTGATTACTATTTACGGCAAATCCGCTGCCAACGTCGTGTCTGTGGACGCTTCCAGTTACGCGCGCGCCAGTTCGCCGGGCCAGATCGAAGCGGCGTTCGGCGTAGGGTTTCCGGCAGACGCCAACGTGACGGCTTTGGCGACCACCACGCCGTTGCCAACGAAACTGTCGAACGTTTCAGTGCGATTGAACGACATTCTGGCTCCCCTGTTTTTTGTCGGAGTCGGCGGCGCACAGGGATCGGGCGCGTTTCAGATCAATTATCAGGTTCCGTATCAGCTTCAACCCGGATTGGCGAAGCTGGAAGTTCTGAACAATGACGTGGTCGTCACCACCGGTTATGTGATTGTTGGTTCTGTCGCGCCCGGCGTGTTCACCGCGACGGCGACCGGAAAAGGACAGGCAGTGGCGGTCAATCAGGATTTTTCGCTCAACGGCGACCCGGCGCAAACGCCGACCGCCAAACCCGAAGCGCGAGGCAGAATAGTGACTTTATTTGCCAACGGCCCCGGCGGGCAATTCGTCAATCCGGCAAACGGACAAGCGTTGATGCCTGCTTCAGGCGCGCCGATTCCGGCCAGCCCAATCCATGCCACTGCCAGCGCCCCCATCGTCACGATTGGAGGAATGCCTGCCACAGTCACCTTCAGCGGATTGACGCCCGGATTGGTGGGGTTGTGGCAATTGAACGTGATGATTCCGGCCAATGCTCCGGTCGGCAACGCCGTCCCGGTCGAGATTAAATTGAATCGGAAAATCGCAAACCAAACGACGATTGCGGTGAACTGAGGTTTGATGCAAACACTGCAAGGAATCTGACAGGCGCAATCAAACAGACAAACCTTTGTTTGTCTGTTTGATTGTTTTTGATGTTCAACCTTTTTTACTGAAGGAATTGGAAAAAATCGGGCGATCCGAAAAACAGCAATTCGTTGGATCGCCCAATCTGAAAAACTCTTACAAATTCAAACAGTTTTTGTTCTTATAAGGTCGTCTTGGCCAAGTACAAAAGCCGAGTGGAATTTTCTAAAGTGATGAAGTTAGGGTTCACTTTACTTTCCATTGCGATCCTTTTCGCATCCGCGCTCGCTTTTTTCACTTTTTCGCCCAGGCTGAAAACGCAACGTCAATGGCTTATACAGCAGCCGTTCGTCCGCTTTTTCCTGGATAGAGTGAACAAACCGGCATTCGTTCTTTCCAGTCTTCTGGCGCTGGGGCTGTTCTGCGTGGAAATTTTTCTGTTTCACCGCTCTTATTGCAGCCAGTCGAACGGAAATACCTACTTGAACGAATTGGCAAGACATTCGTTGTTGTGGGAAATATTCTTTCACGCAATGGTCGTCAGCAGCTCTTTGGTTCTTTTTGGCATGTATGCCTATTGGGCTCTGATTTCTCGGCTGGCTTGCAGAGCGCTCTATTTTCTGATTTTAGCGATTCCTGTCTTTGCGGAGTATTCCTGCCAACGGTCGCTTTCTCGATTTACAGACGCCGAAGACATCAGGCTGTTCATTCTGGTGACGAATTTCGAGATGCAGACCGATGCAATAAAAATGTTCTTGAGCTGGTATGGCCTCTTTCCTTGTGCTGCTTTTGCCTTGTGTCTGCTCTTTTTCAAAGTCCCCAAACGAAGTTCAGGCGTAACAGGGCTGGTGGTTATTCTGATCGTCGTCTTTGGGTTTTATCTGTCGTTAGGCCGGCAAGACGTTCTTTACAAGAATTACGTCAAATACCCTGTGGTGTCTTTCAATGCGTTTTTCAGGACACTGGCGGATTACGCCAAATTGAAGGCGTCCACGCGCGACAAGGTTCGAGAAACCCTGGAAGCCGCTCCTGTCTCGCAACGCCCGGCCAACAACATCGTTTTTGTCGTTGACGAATCTGTGCGGGCAGACCATTTAAGCCTGAACGGATATGCCCGAAAAACGACTCCTTACCTTGAAGGCTTGTTTGACAAAGGCGTCTTGCAAAATTGGGGAATCGCCACCTCCGTGATGACGTGCAGTGAAAGTTCAGGACTTTTGCTGATGACGGGCCTGACGCTTCAAGACCTGCCTGACGTGTCGGGCAGGGCTTATGAAAATCCCACGATTTTTCAATACGCAAAAGCCATGGGCTATCGCACATATTTCATGGATGGGCAGATGGATGTTCTATGGAGTTTGAGGCCAGCAGACATGAAGTATATTGATGAATGGTGGAATTTGAACCGGTTTCTGGAAATTAACGACGACCGCCAGCAGGTGGATTTTGTGATGGCGGAAACAGCCAGGAAAATCGTCGAAACCAGCACGGGAAACTTTATCTGGATTATCAAGTCCGGAGTGCATTTTCCTTATTACAAACGCTTCCCTGAAAACGAAGCTGAATGGACTCCTTTTTTCGACAGTGATCGGGGCGGGGAACTGGTTCCAGATCAACTGACAAATTCCTATGACAACGCCATCAAATACAACCTGGACAGGTTTTTTCGGAATTTGACTCCTGATTCAAAACCTCTCGCCAACACAGTGGTGGTTTACACCTCTGATCACGGACAAACTGTCGGCCAGAACGGAGACCCCAACTTCCATTGCGGAGTGACCAGATTGGAAGTCATGGTCCCGCTTTTCATCATTGGGAACGACCGAACCGACATTGACACTAAATTCAAGGCGAGCCACGAAAATATATTTGCCTCATTGCTGGATTTTATGCAGGTTCCGCAGTCACTACGAAAACGACGGTATGCACGCTCATTGCTGGAAGCCAGAGAAGCAGATTCCGCGGCAAGGTTTTATGTCGGGCCAGGACTGCTCAGTCAGGACAAATTTCGTTTCGATTAACGTCGCGAAGTAACCGCTGCCACACAGAAAAAAATCGGACTGGATCCATAACACTTCAATTGCCCAAGCATTTTCGCTTTCCAAGTAAAATGAGGCTTACTGAATTCAAATGAAAAATCCGCACGAACAGGCGCTAGATGTCGAAGCGTTTTATGACCGGATCATCAGATATTACGATGTCTCCTACAAATTCAACCGATATAGCCAGTCGCTGGAGCAGTATTTGAATGATTGGTTGCCGGTTCTTCCCAACAATCCGCGAATTCTGGACGCCGGATGCGGGACTGGATTGTTGACTGAAGCTCTGCTGAAAACCATCGGTTATCCGGCCAGGATCGCGGGAATTGACCTGTCCGCGAAATCAATTGGAGTTGCCCAAAAAACAATTGGCAGAGACAGCGATTCAACCAACAAGATTCAGTTCATTCAGGCAAATCTGTTGAATATGCCATTTCAGGACGAATCATTCGATTTGGTCGTAACCAGCGGAGCGCTGGAATATGTTTCCTTGCAGATGGGATTGGCGGAAATTGACAGAGTGCTGGCGCCGGGCGGGTATTTGATTTATTTGCCGCTCAGGCCTTCGTTGGCAGGGTATTTTCTGGCCATCACCTTTCGCGCGAAGGTGTATTTGCGGGACGAAGTTCTGGAAGCGTTGTCCGCTAGATTTAGCGTCATCTCTGAGCACGGCTTCAAGGCTTCCGAACCCATCGGTTGGTCGAAAACCGCAATGCTTTGCAGGAAGCTGCGATCTTGAAACAAAGATGAATCATATTTCGCCTTCCCAAACAGCAAGCAGTCTCAGTTCCGCGCAAATTGTTGTGCTGGGAGCCGCCGGTTTCATCGGTCGCTGGGTTTCACGACGACTTTGTTTTCACGGAGCGAAGCCGGTTCTTGTCGTTCGGGATGTTCAGACGGCAAAAGAAGTTTTTGCCGATTACGAAATCAATGGCGAAATTATTCAAGCCGATTTTCAGCGGCTGGATTCAGTGACGGAACTGATCGGCGGTTTCAAACCGGATGTGGTGTTCAATCTGGCCGGTTATGGCGTTGATCATTCCGAACGTGACGAAGAAGCGGCGTATCGAATCAACGCTCATCTGGTTGAAACGATCTGCAAGGCGATGGCGGTGCATCGAAATTCTGATTGGCCGGGACAAAACATCGTTCACGTCGGTTCGGCGTTGGAGTACGGCGAAATCGGCGGCAATCTGGCCGAAGATTCCGCGCCCAACCCGACAACCCTGTATGGCCAGTCCAAACTGCTGGGCACGAATCTGTTGACACAGTTTTGCCGCAAACTCGGCGTCAAGGGACTGACTGCACGGCTGTTTACGGTTTATGGACCGGGAGAACACGAAGGGCGGTTGTTGCCTTTGTTGTCGGAAGCAGCAAGAAACAGCGCGTCCTTGCCACTGACTGCGGGACAACAACAACGCGATTTCACTTTTGTCGAAGATGTCGCCGACATACTGATTGAGTTGGCGCTGGCTGAAGCTTCGCCGGGAGAAATCGTCAACCTGGCAACCGGCAAACTCACCACCGTTCGCGGCTTTGTTGAAATCGCAGCCGAAGTGTTGCACATCCCCAAAAAACACTTGAACTTTGGCGACATTCCGGCCCGCGCCGAAGAAATGCGACACGAAGCCGTCACCATTGACCGGTTGCGGAAACTTTTAGGCCCCAGGCTGAAAACGCCGCTCACAGACATTGCCGAAGGGATTCGTCGAACGAAAGATTTTAACGGGCGCTTGGCGGAGCGCCTGCATAACAGACAGGAGAGAACATGCGCGTCTTTTTAGCCGATCTCGGTCATAACCAACTCACATACAGTTCCGATGTTTACCCGCTTGGAGTCGCCAATCTGGCGACCTACGCGCGCGAATATCTTCCCGACAATCTGAGCGCCAAACATCCTTTGGACATCAGGATTTTCCGCGAACCGGAGGATTTGAAAGAGGCGCTCGATCACGATTCGCCGGATGTGCTGGCGCTGAGCAGTTATTCGTGGAATCACAATCTGGCGCTGCATTTCGCCGATTACGCCAAAAAGCGGCATCCCAAAGTTTTAACGTTGATGGGAGGGCCGAATTTTCCGCTGACGGTTGTCGAGCAGGAAAGTTTTCTGCGCGGCATGTCGCAAATAGACATAGCGGTTCGCGGCCCGACTTATGAAGGCGAACGCGCGTTCCTGAACATCATTCGCCGCTTTGCCGAAGTGGATTGTCGGCGCGAAGGCGTTTTTGAAGAATCGGTTGCCGGAAATCTGTGGATTGATCCCAGCACGGGCGAATTCGTTGTCGGCGGCGAAGTCGAGCGCATACACGACCTGGACGAAATTCCCTCGCCGTATCTGGCCGGGTTGCTGGATGATTATTTCAAAACCGGTTATTTCCCGATGATGCAGATCGCGCGCGGTTGCCCGTTCAGTTGCACGTACTGCAATTCCAGCGTCGAAGCCAACAGCAAGATTTACGCGCATTCCGTCGAAAACGTGAAAGCCGATCTGCTTTACATCGCCCAGCGCATCAAACCGGAAATTACGCTGTGTTTCGCCGACGACAATTTCGGCATGTACCAGCGCGACGAAGAAGTCGCCGATTACATCAGCTACCTGCAAGAGACTTACAACTGGCCGCAATACCTGAGAACGACGACCGGCAAAAATCGCGGCGAGCGCATCATCAAAGTCATGCGGAAAATCAAAGGCCGTTTGCCTATGACCGCCGCCGTGCAATCGCTGAATCCTACGGTGTTGAAAAACATCAAGCGGGCAAATATCAGTCTGGATACTTTTGCCGATATTCAAAAAGAAGTCATCGCGCAAGGCATGCAATCGTATGGCGAACTGATTCTAAGCATGCCGGGCGAAACCAAGGCTTCGTTTATGACCGCCGTGCGCGATTTGCTGGAAACCGGAGTCAAACGAATTTCGGCGCATCAGTTGATGCTGCTGCACGGCGCTCCGCTCAGCAATCCGGAAAGCCGCGAACTGTTTCAGTTCAAAACCCGGTTTCGAGTCGTCGCCCGCAACATCGGCGATTACACTGGCGAGCCGATCATCGAAACCGAAGAAATGGTGGTCGAAACGCCAGACTTCAGTTTCGAGGAATATCTGGAAGCGCGCGTTTTTCATCTGTTGCTGACGATCTTTTATTACGAAGGCAATTTTGAAGAAGCGTTCGAATACGCGCGGCACGAAGGCATCAAACCTTATGACGTGATGGTCCGCATGCAACGGATGTTGGACGACGCGCCGCCCGCATTTCGCGCGATGATTGACGATTTCCTGAAAGAAAGTCAGGAAGAACTTTTCCAGACGCGCGAAGAGTGCATCGAATGGGCGAAACAGAATTTCGCCGCTTTGGTGGACGGCAGTCTGGGCGGCAATCTGCTGAGCAAGTATTCGATGATCGGACGGTTTTACCTGACACAGGAAGCGATAGAGTTTCTGCAAACTGTGATTTCGTCGGCGCAGGACGAAGCCGTGTTGAGAACCGATCTGGCGCAGCTTCAAGCGGTGACGGATTATCTGCGCTGCATTTTGCTGCACGTGCCGTTTGCGGAAACGCTGGCAGAAAACCCCGAATGGACGACTTCTTACGATGTCGAAGCCTGGCACAAGGACAATTACAAAGACCATCTGGATATGTATGCCTTCGATCAGCCGCGCACTTTCGCCACGACGATTGATGCCAACAAACGAGCTATGATCGAAACACGCATCGCCACGTTTGGCGAACATCCATCGGGACTCGGAAAATTCACCCGAACGATGTTCGCGCAAGACCTTCGCCGCACGATTGTCGCGGCGAAATCCGCCAACGGAGCTTGATTATGAAATCACTTCCCAGAATTTCAGACCCAGAACTTTCATTCGTCATGCCTTGTTACAACGAACAGGAGATCATCGGTTATACGATTCCGCGATTCACTGCTGCTTTCAGAAATGCAGGGATCAAACTGGAATTGATTGCCGTGGACAACGGTTCGCGCGACCGCACCGGCGAAATGATCCGCGAAATGGCGGCCAACGATCCGGCGATCATTTATCACCGCGTCGAAATCAACGAAGGATACGGCAACGGCGTGCTCAGCGGCCTGACTGTTTGTCGCGCTCCCTGGGTTGGCATTATTCCCTGCGACGGGCAGGTTGACGCCGAAGACGTGGTGGCGTTGTTCGATGCGATCAAAACCACTGATGGCAACGTGCTGGGCAAGGTCAGGCGGCGATTCCGCATGGACGGACTTTGGCGAAAAATCGTTTCGGTCAGTTACAACCTGATGGTGCGCGTTTTGTGGCCGCGACTCGGTTCGATTGATGTCAACGGCAGTCCGAAAATTTTGCCGCGCGAAGCGATTGAAGCGATGGATTTGAAATCGAAGACCTGGTTTCTCGATCCTGAAATCGTTATCAAAGCTCATTACATGGGCTTGCGTGTGCTGGAATTCAATGTTTTCGCCCGCATGCGCGGCAATGGGCTTTCGCACGTTCGCGTCGGAACGTGTTGGGAATTTTTGCGAAACCTGATGATCTTTCGCTTTTCTCCTGCAATGCCGAAATGGCGTCGAAAGCTGAACTCGACGCTGAAAAACGACGAGACGCAAGCTGCCGCAATTAGCCATTAACCATTTGCCGATTAGCCATTAACAGTCGGGTGGAAGAACGTTTTTACTCCGACGGTCAATGGCAAATGGGCAATGGTCATTATGTTGATGGAGGTTATGGTGAATCCCAGGATGTCCAAATCACCCGTTTATCATCGGCGAGAAACATGCCGAGCCTGCGGCGAACGAAGCCTCAGGCTTTTTCTGCCTTTGGGCAATCAACCGCTGGCCAATTCGTTTTTGAAATCGCCGGAGGAATTCGTTGATGAACAATTCTTTCCGCTCGACACTGTGTTTTGCGAAATCTGTTCGCTGGTGCAGATTCCCGATGTGGTTGATCCCGAAGTGCTGTTTCGCCATTACCTGTATGTGACTGGAACCTCGGAAACCATTGCCCAACACAATCGCGCTTATGCTCAGACGGTGACCGATATGCTGTGGCTGACCCAAAACGATCTGGTGATCGAAGTCGCCAGCAACGACGGCAGCCTGCTGCGCTGTTTTCAGGAGTTGGGCGTCCGAACGCTTGGTGTTGATCCGGCGACGAACGTGGCGGCGATGGCTCGCGCCAATGGTGTCGAGACGATCAATGAATTTTTCAATCACGAAGCGGCCAAACGGATTCGCGCCGAACGCGGCCCGGCCAAAGCCGTCATCGGCAACAACGTGCTGGCTCATGTGGACGACACTCAGGATTTTTTGCGCGGCTGCAAGGAAATCATCGGCCAGGACGGCCTTGTCATCATCGAAATGCCTTACCTGGGCGATCTGCTCAACCGCACGGAATACGACACGATTTACCACGAACATCTTTGTTACTTTTCGGTCAATTCGCTGATGCGATTGTGTGAATCCGCCGGATTGCGCATCGTCCGCATGGATCACGTGCCGATTCACGGCGGTTCGCTCAGAATGCATGCCGGACACGTCGAAGTTCACGGCAATCATTCCGCGCAAGTCCTGGATTGGGCGGAAGAAGAAAAGAGCAAAGGTTTCACCAGATTTGAACGTTACGAACAACTGGCCAAAAGCGTCGAACGCAGCCGCGAAACTTTGATGGAATTGCTGACCCGGTTGAAAGCTGAAGGCAAAACCGTCGCTGGTTATGGCGCGGCAGCCAAAGGCAACACCTTGCTGAATTATTGCCGGATTACGACGGACTTGTTGCCTTATGTGGTGGACAAAAATCCATTGAAGCTGGGAATGTATACGCCGGGCATGCATATTCCGGTGCTGCCGGTTTCGACCTTGCTGGAACGGCAACCGGATTATCTGCTGATTCTGGCCTGGAACTTTGGCGAAGAGATCATGCGCCAGCAGAGCGAATACAAAGCGCGCGGCGGCAAATTCATTCTTCCGATCCCGGAAGTGACGGTGGTCTGAAATGCAGATTGTGATTCTGGCAGGCGGGCGCGGAACTCGCCTGGCCGAGGAAACGACGATTCGTCCGAAGCCGATGGTGGAAATCGGCGGCAAGCCAATGCTGTGGCACATCATGAACATTTACGCCTTTTACGGTTTCAAGAATTTTCTGGTGGCGTGCGGTTACAAAGGCGAAATCATCAAAGAGTACTTTCACAACTTCTTCATTCATCACAGCGATTACGTTATCAACCTCAGCGACCGTTCGATGGAAATCGTCAACGCCAATCGGCTGGATTGGCGCGTCGGAGCGATTGACACCGGATTGGACGCAATGACCGGCGGTCGGGTGCTGGCGTTGAAACGATTGATCGGCAACGAAACTTTTTCTGTGACTTATGGCGACAGTCTGGGCAATGTGAATGTTCGCGCGCTGGTGGAGTTTCATCGTTCGCACGGAAAGTTGGCGACGGTGACGGCTGTGCGACCTCCGGCGCGATTCGGCGAATTGATTTTGGAAGGCGATAACGTTCGGGAATTTCGGGAAAAACCGCAAACCGGCGAAGGTTGGATCAACGGCGGTTTTTTCGTCTTCGAACCGGGCGTATTCGATTATTTGACCGATGACCAAACCGTGTTGGAACGCGAACCGCTGGAACGATTGGCCGCCGATGGGCAATTGATGGTTTTTCGGCACGAAGGATTTTGGCAGCCGATGGATACCCTGCGCGAAAAACATTTATTGGAATCTTTGTGGAACGAGGGGAGAGCGCCTTGGAAAGTTTGGGAATGAGTTTCTGGAATCGTCGCAATGTGTTTGTGACCGGAGCGACGGGCTTGCTCGGTTCGTGGATGACCGAAGAATTGCTTCGCCGCGGAGCTAATGTCACCTGTTTGATTCGGGATTGGGTTCCCGAAAGCCGGTTGGTGGATTCCGGCGCGCTGGCGCAAATCAACGCCGTGCGCGGCGAATTGGAAGATTATTCATTGCTGGCGCGCGCGCTGAACGAATACGAAATTGATTCGGTCTTTCATTTGGGAGCGCAGACGATTGTCGGAACTGCGTTGCGCGCGCCGCTCTCGACCTTTGAAGCGAACATTCGCGGCACTTGGAATCTGATGGAAGCCTGTCGCGTCAACTCCAAAATCGAGCGCGTTGTCGTTGCTTCCAGCGACAAGGCTTACGGCGAACAGGAACAGTTGCCTTACACCGAAGACGAGGCGCTGAACAGCAAATATCCTTACGACGTTTCCAAAGCCTGTTCGGAATTCATTGCGCAATCGTATTTTCACACTTACCAGACTCCGGTGGCGATCACGCGATGCGGCAATCTGTACGGCGGTGGCGATTTGAATTTCAACCGATTGATTCCGGGAACGATTCGTTCGGCGTTGCGCAACGAAGCGCCGATTATTCGCAGCGACGGCAAGTTCATCCGCGATTACTTTTTCGTGCGCGATGCGGTGGACGCTTATTTGACACTGGCCGAACGTCTGCCCGATGCGCAATTCAATGGCGAAGCCTTCAACTTCAGCACCGAAACCCCGCTTTCCGTGCTGGAGCTGGTGGATGAAATTTTGAAGCTGACTGGCAAAACGCAACTGACGCCGAAGGTGATGAACGAAGCCAGCCGCGAAATTCCCAAACAATATCTGAGTTGCGAAAAAGCCAGACGAATGCTCGGCTGGCAATCGAAATTCACGCTGGATGAAGGATTGCGCGAAACGATCGAGTGGTATCAAAAACGACTGACTCTGGAGCGCGCATGAACTTACGAAGACTTTCGGTTGTGGCGTTGTCACTGGCGTTGCCGATTGCGCTGGCTGTTGTCGCGCTTGGGCCGAAACGGATTGTCATCGGCGGCAAAAAAAAGCTGGAGCGCGGATGGTTGATTCTGATGGGCGAATTGGTTGATGTCGGCGGTCACCGTTTGCGCCTTGAAAGAATGGGAAGAGGAACTCCGACGGTGGTGTTTGAAGCCGGACTGGCTCAACCGCGAACGACCTGGGGGCGAGTGCCCAACGATGTCGCAGAGTTCGCTCAAGTGGTGATTTACGACCGCGCCAATCTGGGAGACAGCGATGAGATCAACCAGCAACGAACCAGCAAACAAACCGTCGCTGATTTGCGCGCGATGTTGAACGCGGCGGGCGTCGCCACTCCATACGTGTTGGTCGGGCATTCCTTTGGCGGATTGAACGCGCGATTGTTCGCCAGCCAGTTTCCTGACGAAGTCGCCGGAATTGTTTTGGTGGACGCTTCGCACGAAGACGAATATGGACGTTATGCTGAATTGATGACCGAACCTCAGCGGACGGACTATTTGAAACATGAAGGCGGCGGAAATTACGAGAAAATTGACTTGCTGGCCAGCGCCGAAGAAATTCGCGTTGCTGTCCCGATAAAGCCCTTGCCATTGGTGGTTGTCAGCGTGTCTGGCAAACGGGAAACTGCGATCAAACACGACCGTGAAAAAATTCATGATGAATTGCAGCTTCTGCTCAGTCGGCTGTCTCCATACGGCACGCAGATTCTGGCTGAAGACAGCGGCCATTTCGTGCAACTGGATCGCCCGGAACTGGTGACCAATGCAATCCGAAACGTGGTTGAGCAAGTTCGCCAGGCTCATGGCAAGCAGTGAACAAACGCCCCGGCAGTTAAAAAAGGAAACCAAAAATGAGAATCGGGGTAGATGCGACAAGCAGACAAAACAATCGCGGTTATGGGCGCCACGCGCGGGCGTTGTTGAATGCGCTGATTCCATTGGACGACGAGAACCGGTACACGCTTTTCGTTGATTCATTGGACACGGACGACAAAATGCCAGCCGAAGCCGATGTTCGTCTGGTCACCACAGACGCCCCGACCGCCGTGGCCACTGCCGCCAACGGCCGTCGTTCGGCGATGGATATGTTGCGAATGAGCCGCGCACTCTCCGATTCCAGTTTTGACCTGCTGTTGTTTCCCACTGTTTACAGCTACGTGCCGGTGTTCAGTCGCGCCAAAAAAATTGTCATGATTCACGACGTGATTGCCGAAACTTATCCGCAATTGACCTTGCCGAGCTTCACGGCGCGGCTGTTCTGGAAAAGCAAAGTCGCGCTCGGTCGTTGGCAGGCCGACGCCATCGTCACAGTTTCCGATTATTCGCGGCAGGGAATTTTGAAGCATTTCAAAACGCAACCGGAGCGAGTCTTTGTTGTTGGCGAAGCCAGCGATCCTGTCTTTCGCGTTTTGCCGAATCCACAGCCGACACCGCGCTTGTCAGAGTTGTGTATTAACGGCGCGGACCGCACGGTAATTTACGTTGGCGGATTCAGCCCGCACAAAAATCTGGAATCATTGGTCAAGGCATTTGCCAAAGTCGTTGAACATCCTGGCTTCGCCGACGCGAAATTGGTGATGGTGGGCGAATATCAGAAAGAGGTCTTTCACAGTTGTTATTCGTCCATCAAACAACTGACTGCTGAATTGGGCATTTCCAGTCGAGTGATTTTCACAGGCTATTTGGCAGATGAAGAATTGGTCGTGTTGTTGAATCTGGCCAGCGTGCTGGTGTTGCCTTCGCTGATCGAAGGGTTTGGCTTGCCAGCGGTCGAGGCTGCTGCCTGCGGTTGCCCCGTAATTGCCACGACGGCCAGCCCGCTGCCTGGCCTGCTGGGCGAAGGTGGCATCTTCATCAATCCTGCCAATCAGGAAGAACTGGACGCAGCGCTGAATCGCGTTCTGGAATCGGAAACATTGCGTCAACAAATGCGTGCGGCGGGGTTGGCGGCGGCTGGCAAACTGACCTGGGACGCTGCGGCGCGACAAATGATGAATTTGATTCGGCAGGTGACCGCGTGAGCAATCGGCCTCTGAATTTCCTGCACCTCACCACGTTTTATCCGCCTTACAGTTTTGGCGGCGATGCCATGTACCTCTACAGGCTTTGCCATGCGCTTGGCGACGAAGGACATCAAGTGGACGTGGTTCATTGCGTGGATTCATATCATTTGCTGCATCCGGGCGAACCGGAAATCCAGTTTGCCGATCATCCCAATGTTAAGGTTCATGGTTTGCGCAGCGGCTACAAATGGCTTTCGCCGTTGCTGACACAGCAAACCGGGCGGGCGTACCTGAAACGCCGCCCAATACGCGACTTGCTGGCCAGCAAACCCTACGACGTGATGCATTATCACAACACCTCTTTGCTGGGGCCGGAGGTTCTGACCTGGCAGCCAGAGCAGGGAAAGGCTGTCAAACTTTACACCACGCACGAACATTGGCTGATTTGCCCAATGCATGTGCTTTGGAAATTCAACAGCCGTCCCTGCGAAAAACCTGAATGTCTTCGCTGCACATTGCACGGCAAACGCCCGCCTCAGCTTTGGCGGTATACGGGGATGCTGGAACACGCGAGCCAGCACGTAGATCAATTTGTTTCGCCTAGTCGGTTTACAGCCAACATGCATGCCGAGCGAGGTTTTCCGAAGTCAGTCGCGCACCTGCCTTATTTCATTGATCGCGCTGACCAGGATTGGCAAAACCCCGGCCCTCGGCCACAAGAGCGACCTTATTTTCTGTTTGTCGGGCGGCTGGAAGAGATCAAGGGACTTCAAACTTTGATCAACGTCTGGAAACAAATAGACAAATACGATCTGCTGGTCGCCGGAACAGGAAATTTCGGCGAACAATTACGCGCTCAAGCTGCCGACAATCCACACATCAAATTTCTTGGCGCTTTACCTCAACGAGAACTCGGCGCTTTGTACTTTCATTCTCTCGCCTGTGTCGTTCCCTCCTTAACTTACGAAACCTTCGGCATCATCATCATCGAATCCTTTGCCCGTAAAACCCCAGTGATCGTTCGCGATTTGGGCGCTTTGCCTGAAGTTGTTCAAGATAGCGGTGGCGGTTTTGTTTACCGCACTGACCAGGAGTTGTTGTTGGCACTGGAAAGTTTGGCTACTTCTACAACTCAACGTCAGGAACTTGGGCAGAAAGGTTACGAGGCTTTTCTACGCTGGTGGTGTAAGGAAGCTCACCTGAAACTGTATTTTCATTTTCTTCAGCAAACCGCAATCCACAAATTCGGCAGTCTCATATAAACAGGAATTTGGACAACGTCTCAGAGCGGCGTCGTAAGTTCTTTGTTATCAATACCTGCGGCTGTTTCTTGATGGAATCTTACAAGCTCGCATTGCGTCCCAGTGGCTTTCAGCAATTTTTCGAGGCGCAGCCGGAAATTTTGCCAAAGTTTCCGGGATTTCAATGTTTTGGTCCCGTTGAGGTTAATGCGTTGGGCCAACAGACTCAGGCTACTTTTCCAGCGTAATTTTTTTAATTTTGAGTCTAATCTAAGCTGATACAGGTTTGTAGGATTGACTGGGCATTGTGTAGTCATAAAGCTTACATTTTGCTTGACTGTTGACTACAATAGGACTACATTGTGAAAGAAATATGGGTGTTGACGAAAAAGGGCAGGGAATTGCTGTTCGGAAACTCATGGTTGAGCATAAGTATTTGCTATTTTAATACTTTATTCAGTTTTTCGGTGTCCATTCTAATACGTTTTAAGCATAAAACTGATCCAACATGTCTGTAGGAATACTGCTTGAGAAAACTAAAGACTCTCCACTTTTGCGAAAGGTCCAAGCTGGAGAATCAGGTAGCCAATATCTTTCAACTGTGGCTGATTTGAGCAGTATGCAGCTTCAGCGCCAGTTTGAGATCGTGCGTGAAGCAGAGAGAACGCGACTATCCAGAGAATTACACGATCAAATAGGTCAGGATTTAGTTGCTATATCACTCGGGCTGACTTCTTTGAAAAAAAAGATTGATATTCAGTCGGAAGCCTTCTCTCAATTGAGACAAGTGCAAGAAATTGTTGCACATCTTGACCAACGTATTCACGATTTCGCCTGGGAGTTACGCCCTCTGATTCTGGATGATCTGGGTTTAAGAGTCGCACTATTAACCTTGATAGAACGTTGGGCCAAAAGAAGCCATATAAAAGCAACTTTTCATTCAATTGATCTTGATCACTTGAATCTGTCTGGAGATATGGAATGTGGAATTTATCGTATTGTGCAGGAAAGTTTGACTAACATCGCAAAACATTCAAAAGCAAGCGCCGTGAGCGTAACTGTCAAGTTTCAATCAGATGTTCTGCACATAATAATCATAGACAATGGACAAGGTTTTGATTTCAGGGCAGTACAAAACAATTTTTGCAATGAGCAAAAGTTTGGAATTTTAGGAATGTCAGAGCGTGCCGAGTTAATGGGTGGAACCATAAATATAGAATCAAAAAAGGATTGTGGTGCCACAATAAAAATAAGTATTCCTGTAACTCCTAAGAAGAGCGGTGATGCCAAAACTTCGCATTTTTCTTGTTGATGATCACCCTATAGTGCGCAAGGGGTTGAAAGCATTGATAGTAGAGCAGTCTGATATGGAAGTAGTAGGAGAGGCTGGTGATGGTAAGACAGCATTATCGCAAGTCAAAGAACTGCAGCCTAATGTAATGATTCTTGACTTTAGTTTGCCGGACATGAACGGATTTCAAGTGGTTGAGCGAGTCAAGCAAATATGTCCAGGCACCAACGTATTAGTGCTTACCATTCATGAAGCAAGCGGATATTTGCGTCAAATGTTTCAAGCCGGAGCGTCGGGTTATTTACTGAAAAGAACAGCAGGTGAAGAACTGGCTCAGGCATTACGCATCGTTGCTGCCGGGGGGGCGTATTTAGACCCAACCCTGGCTGGCAGAATGGTTTCCACGCTTGTCAATCAGAGCGTATCAAAAAATAAGTCTCTCGTTGTTGGTAGTAAGCTTAGCGATCGTGAAAGGGAAGTTTTAAGGCTTATTGCCCTGGGTTATAGCAACAAGGAAATTGCTATTCAGCTTGATTTGAGCGCCAAAACCATCGAAACATACAAAGCGCGGCTAATAGAAAAGCTGGGTTTGAGTAGTCGTTCCGAACTGGTTAGATATGCACTGAACCAAGGGTGGCTTCAAGACTAAGTCAGTTACAAGCCAAAGTTTGTTTGTAAATTTAGCTATCAGCTCTGTAGTAGTCCCCGATCAAGTAGTCCTGAGACCATAACGTCCTAAAATTGCCCCACAACACACACACACTGTTTTGAACCACGATCGAGTTTTTAGTAACTCAATAAATTGTTTAGGAGGCAAACCTTGAAAGCTGTGGAGTCCCCCATCCAAAAACCAATAAATGTGCTCTTGATTCAAAATCAAGAATGTGTCAGATCAGGTTTACGCTTATTAATTGAAAGCAAGCCTCAAGTGGAAGTTATCGGAGAGGCCTCAAATTATTCGCAAGCTCTGTCCGTCATCAGCCAGAATTCACCTGATGTTATTCTACTCGACCATGAGCATGGTGGAGACTGTAGTATTGATACCATTCCTAATTTGTTGTTTGCGGCTAAAAATGCACGAGTGCTGGTGTTTACTGGTGAATGGAATCCTGATGCGCACTACCAGGCTTTTGGGCTTGGTGCTATGGGATTGGTGTTCAAGACTGATTCACCCGGTGTGCTGATAAAGGCCATTGAAAAAGTGCATTGTGGGGAGGCTTGGATCGAGAGTGTGACTATGGCTCGCTTATTGAAAGAAATGTGGCAGGGGAAGGTCAAAGCAGGTGAGAAAGATCAGCCGAAACAAGGTAGGCGGAATGTACATAAACTAACAGTGCGGGAACGGGAAGTTGTGGCGTTAATTGGGGAACGTCTCCAGAACAAGCAAATTGCCGACAGGCTTTTTGTTTGTGAAGCGACCGTTCGCCATCACCTAACTTCGATTTACGACAAGCTAAACATTAAAAATAGAATTGAGCTTGCACTTTATGCCTATCAGCACGGATTGGCTCAGTTGTGTCCCACATGAAAAGGTACTCATAAGTAACCGTCAACTTCGCTCCA